>ENA-USYR01000109-USYR01000109.1-human-gut-metagenome-genome-assembly--contig:-NODE-109-length-44312-cov-9.357839_pt1 | contig 44312 bp, 30 predicted proteins | sample MGYA00250064_ERZ773510 | MGnify/ENA primary metagenome ERZ773510 (study PRJEB29103, sample SAMN06112082) | human gut metagenome | biome: human gut; feature: ankylosing spondylitis patient; material... | reverse complement strand
TTAATAAAGAAGGATCTATAATAACATTTTGAAATTTTTTAAATTTTTGGTCTTTTCTTCTTTGAGCAATTTCTAAAACACCTTTGTCATTGAGGAATTGCATCAATTGTTCAATACTGTTTATTATTGTTGGCATATTATTCACCTACAATCTCATTATTTTTTATGTAACAGAACATTATTATCAAGATGATAATTGAACATGTGTCAAAAGTATCATCGTAAAAAGAAAACCAACCCTTTTTGCTTTTTTTGACTTTATTTTCTGTTGTAATTGTGTTAATTAATTTTTTTATATCAAGGCACTGCGTTGAATATTCAAAGTCGTCAATCTCTTTGTTATTATTATTAATTATTGCCATGAGCAAACACATCATTATTCGTGAATAATCGGTAATATTTTTTATGGAAATAATATCTTTTCTCTCAGTTATAGCAACATAATATTTCCATGAGCGCGGAATTGTTGGGGTTGGGTTTTCTTGGTTTGCTTTAGGTGCATTAACAATCTTATCTTTTACCATTGAGTCAAGGTCGGAAATGTATTTTTTTAATAATGAGTCAAATGTTTCCTTGCCTTTTTTCTTGTCAAAATAATCAAATAGTTTTTCTGCAAGCGTTTCTTTGGTAATGCTTTCTTTTTTTATAAAGGAAAATGAAATATATTTTCCTACAATTAATTTTTTTAATTCACCGAATAAATCATCATCAAGTTGAATCACGGTTTTTTCAAGAAATTCTTTACGCTGCATATATCATTACCTCGCTATAATCACTTTTATTTGATTATACATCATGACAATATAAAAAACAACAAAATATAAATTTGTTTTACATAGCACATCAAAAAGAGGGTGTTCCAATCGGAACACCCTCTGATTTTATATCAGGAATAAACTTGTATTAAGTTACCTGTCAATACATCCTGTGTGGATTACTTGTTTGCGATAGCAGCCTGAGCAGCAGCAAGACGAGCAATCGGAACACGGAACGGTGAACATGATACATAGTCAAGACCGATCTTGTGGCAGAACTCAACAGAAGAAGGATCGCCGCCGTGCTCACCGCAGATACCAACATGGAGCTTGTTGTTTACAGGCTTACCGAGTTTGATAGCTGTTTCCATGAGCTTGCCAACGCCTGTCTGGTCAAGCTTAGCGAACGGATCGTTCTCGAAGATCTTAGCATCATAGTAAGCGTTGAGGAACTTACCTGCGTCATCTCTTGAGAAGCCGTATGTCATCTGTGTAAGGTCGTTAGTACCGAAGCAGAAGAAGTCAGCTTCCGTAGCAATCTCATCAGCTGTAAGAGCAGCTCTTGGGATTTCGATCATTGTACCAACTTCGTACTTGAGGTCGATGCCTGCAGCAGCGATTTCAGCGTCAGCTGTTTCAACAACAACCTTCTTAACGAACTTGAGTTCCTTAACATCGCATACGAGCGGAATCATGATTTCAGGCTCAACTGTCCAGTCTGCGTGTGCCTTCTGAACATTGATAGCAGCACGGATAACTGCCTTTGTCTGCATCTTTGCAATTTCAGGATATGTTACTGCAAGACGGCAACCACGGTGACCCATCATTGGGTTGAACTCGTGGAGTGAAGCGATGATTGTCTTAATGTCTTCAACGCTCTTACCCTGAGCAGCTGCGAGCTTTTCGATGTCAGCTTCCTCTGTAGGAACGAACTCGTGAAGCGGCGGATCAAGGAATCTGATTGTTACAGGATTGCCTTCGAGTGCCTCATAAAGAGCCTCAAAGTCGCCCTGCTGATAAGGAAGAATCTTGTCAAGAGCAGCTTCTCTTTCTTCAACTGTATCTGAGCAGATCATCTCTCTGAATGCAGCGATTCTGTCCTCTTCAAAGAACATATGCTCTGTACGGCAAAGACCGATACCTTCAGCGCCGAGCTCACGAGCCTTCTTAGCGTCAGCAGGTGTATCAGCGTTTGTTCTAACCTTAAGAGTTCTGTACTTGTCAGCCCAAGCCATGATTCTGCCGAACTCACCTGCGATTGTAGCGTCAACTGTTGGGATAACGCCGTCGTAGATGTTACCTGTAGAACCGTCGATTGAAATGTAGTCACCCTCGTGGAATTCCTTGCCTGCGAGTGTGAACTTCTTGTTAGCCTCGTCCATTGCGATGTCGCCGCAACCTGATACACAGCATGTACCCATACCACGAGCAACAACGGCAGCGTGTGATGTCATACCGCCACGAACTGTGAGGATACCCTGTGAAGCCTTCATACCTGTGATATCCTCAGGTGAAGTTTCAAGACGAACGAGAACAACCTTTTCGCCGTTAGCGTTCCAGTTTTCAGCATCTTCAGCTGTGAATACGATCTTACCGCAAGCAGCACCAGGAGAAGCGCCGAGGCCCTTACCGATTGGTGTAGCAGCCTTAAGAGCAGCAGCATCGAACTGTGGGTGAAGAAGTGTGTCAAGGTTACGAGGATCGATCATTGCAACAGCTTCTTCTTCTGTTCTCATGCCCTCGTCAACGAGGTCACAAGCAATTTTAAGAGCAGCCTGAGCTGTTCTCTTACCGTTTCTTGTCTGGAGCATATAGAGCTTCTTGTTTTCAACAGTGAACTCCATGTCCTGCATATCTCTGTAGTGCTTTTCGAGTGTCTGACAAACATTCTGGAACTGCTCGAAAGCTTCCGGGAACTCTTCAGCCATCTTAGCGATTGGCATAGGAGTACGAACACCTGCAACTACATCTTCGCCCTGTGCGTTGATGAGGAACTCACCCATGAGCTTCTTCTCACCTGTAGCAGGATCTCTTGTAAATGCAACACCTGTACCGCAATCGTCACCCATGTTACCGAATGCCATTGACTGTACGTTAACGGCAGTACCCCATGAATAAGGGATATCGTTGTCACGACGGTAAACGTTTGCACGAGGGTTATCCCATGAACGGAATACAGCCTTAACTGCGCCCATGAGCTGTTCCTTAGGATCGTCAGGGAAGTCCTGACCGATTTTCTCTTTGTATTCAGCCTTAAACTGGCCTGCAAGCTCCTTAAGATCGTCAGCTGTAAGCTCTACATCATAAGTAACGCCTCTCTCAGCCTTCATCTTGTCGATGAGCTCTTCAAAATATTTCTTACCTACTTCCATAACTACATCAGAATACATCTGAATGAATCTTCTGTAGCAGTCCCAAGCCCAACGAGGGTTGTTTGACTTCTTAGCGATAACTTCAACAACATCTTCGTTAAGACCGAGGTTAAGGATTGTATCCATCATACCCGGCATTGAAGCACGAGCACCTGAACGAACTGAAACGAGGAGGGGGTTCTCCTTGTCGCCGAACTTCTTGCCTGTGATCTCTTCCATCTTTACGATGTACTCGTTAATCTGACCCTGAATTTCAGCGTTGATTTCTCTGCCGTCCTCATAATACTGAGTACAAGCTTCTGTTGTAATTGTGAAGCCCTGTGGTACAGGAAGTCCAAGACCTGTCATTTCTGCAAGGTTGGCACCCTTACCGCCGAGGAGCTCACGCATGTTAGCATTACCTTCTGTAAAAAGGTAAACCCATTTGTTTGCCATAACTGGTAATCCTCCTAAAAAATAAATTTAGATATACGGCTGTGGCAGACTTACCCCTTGGTAAAACCTGCCTGCTTGTATAAGCCTATCGAATATTATAACAAACTTTGGTCAAAATAGCTATATTTTTTTCAAACTTTTTTCTTATAAAAAACAGGTTTTATTTTCGTCAATATTGTATAAATCGTTTAAAATGCCTTTTTTTGCCCGATTTTTGTAATTTTCTCTTGAAATTTGTGATTTTTGTGAGATAATATTATGGTATGAACGAGTGCCTTGTGACAGGACTGTCTGCAGCTTTGTTGTTTTGTCACAGATAAAAGGAGAAAAAATGAAGAATTGTGCCGTTATCCTCGCAGGCGGCGAGGGCAAAAGAATGAAATCCGACAAACCGAAAACATTGTCGGAGGTGCTCGGCAGACCGATGCTCTGCTGGGTTATGTCGGCTTTAAGGAAAGCCGGTATTGATGACATCTGTGTTGTCAAGGGCTTTAAAAAAGAGTGTGTCGAAGAGTATCTTTCAACCCTCGATTTTTCCGTTGAAAGCGTGTTTCAGGCTGAAAGACTCGGAACAGGTCACGCTGTGATGATGGCAAAGGATTTCCTTAAAAAGCACAGCGGCAATGTTGTTATTCTCAACGGCGACGCTCCGTTTATGGACAGCAAGACTATTGAGGATTCCCTAAAGGCTCATATTGAGAACGATTGTGCCGCAACGGTTATTTCCGCAAAGGTTGACGATCCGACAGGTTACGGCAGAATTGTCCGTGACGAAAACGGAAATCTGTGTGCAATTGTTGAGCAGAAAGACGCCGATGAGGAAACTCTCAAAATAAATGAAGTAAACTCGGGCGGATTCTGGTTTGATTGTCAGCTTCTTCTTTCGGTTCTCGACAGAATCAAGTCGGATAACAGCGCAAAGGAATATTATCTTCCCGACGCAATCAAGCTTTTGCTTGAGGACGGAAGAAAGGTCGGAGCATTCACGGCTCAGTGCAGTGATACGGTTCTGGGTGCAAACGATCCGGCTCAGCTTGAACAGCTTAACGAAATTGCAAGGGCAAAGGGTTACAGCTGTTAATTGCTCGGTTAATCATTGGTAAACATATACTACACACATTAAAATTCAAAGGAGTTATTGCAATGAATTTTCACGGTAAGGACATTAAAATTTTCACCGGCAGTTCAAATGTTGATGTAGCTCAGGGAATTGCAGGCTGTCTCGGTCTGCCGCTTGGTAAGAGTGACTGTACACAGTTCTCAGACGGCGAAATCTCTGTTTCTCTTCACGAATCTGTTCGTGGCAGCGACTGCTTTATTGTTCAGTCAACCTGTGCTCCCGTCAACGACAATCTTATGGAAATGCTCATAATGATTGATGCCATGAAGCGTGCATCCGCTGCAAGAATCACAGTTGTTATGCCATACTTCGGCTATGCAAGACAGGACAGAAAAGCTAAGGCAAGAGATCCGATCTCGGCTAAGCTTTGTGCAGACATCATCACCTGTGCAGGTGCTGACCGTGTGCTTACAATGGATCTTCACGCAAATCAGATTCAGGGCTTCTTCAACATTCCTGTTGACCACCTTCAGGGTGCATCACTTCTCGCAAACCATATGAGAGAGAAAATCGGCGGCAAAAATGATGATTATATCGTTGTATCTCCCGACCTCGGTTCTGTAACCCGTTCAAGAAACTTCGCTTCAAAAATCGGCACAGGTCTTGCTATTATCGACAAGAGAAGACCAAAGGCTAATGTTTGTGAAGTTATGAACATCATCGGTGACGCTAAGGGTAAGAAGGTTATCCTCGTTGACGATATGATTGACACAGCAGGTACTCTCTGCAATGCCGCTAACGCTATTGTTGAAAAGGGCGGTGCAACAGAAGTTTACGCTTGTGCTACTCACGCAGTTCTTTCAGGTCCTGCAATCGAGAGAATCCAGAACAGTGCCATCAAGGAAGTTGTTCTTCTTGACACAATTCCTGTTCCGAAGGAAAAGATGATTGACAAGTTCACAATTCTTCCTGTTGCTCCTACATTTGCAGAGGCTATCGCAAGAATCTACAACGACAAGCCGTTCACAGCCGCTTTCGGTTGATAGGCGAACAATTTAATTATGTAATTAAACAGGCGGGTTTTAACTAACCCGCCATTTCGCTGTTTTACTGCAAATTTTTCAGGAATAAAACGGTACAATATGTGAGGGGGATTTAATTTTGTTTGGTATAGTTTACAGCTCAGATTCAGATAACAAAATAATGAACAGCTTTGTCGATGAGTACGAAGTGTGGTGCAATGAGGGCAAAAATCCGGATATTGCATCAATCGACCTCGACTTTGCGCTTGATCTACAGAAGAAAAGACTTGACGAAAAGGGTGTAAAGATTCAGACCGCTTTTACCGATAAGGAAACGGTGAAGGATGAAACTCCGGTAAATGCTTTTACTGCCTACGATATGGGCGAATGTAAGAGTAACATTGCGACAAAGACTTATGAGGTCACGGAGAAATACTTTAAAGACGGAAAGAAAAAGAAAAAAATCAAGGACAGATTTTTCTTTTACACAATGATTACAAGGCTTGAAAACCAAAATTCCGAGGCTGCGTGTTCGTGTCCGAACTGCGGTGCGGTAAGTAGCGTAAGAGAGCTTCTCAACGGTTGTAAAAACTGCGGAACTCGCTTTATTATGGACGATTTGTTCCCGAAGGTTACAAACTTCTACTTTGTAAAAACCTATTCGCTTGCGAACAAGTCAACGAAAAAAGTGCTTGCTCCGTACCTTCTCGGCGGAATTGCCGCCGTTGCGGCATTTACGGTATGGGTGGTTGTAAAGGACGGAACTTTTGATCCCGCAACCGCAAATATGGTCTATGAAATCGGCATAAGAGCAATCCCCGTACTGCTCGGCGGACTTTTGGCGGGGTACCTTGCCTGGGCATTTAAAACGCTTTTCGGACTTTTTGTCGGTGCGGCAAAGAGCATTCCGATGATAGGTCCGCACTTCAATTGTCAGAAAAGACTCCCGTGGCTTATGAAAGAGGTTAATCCCAACTTCTCATATGAATACTTTATCGGCAAGGTGCTTGCTTTGCTCAAGATTATGATTTTCAGCGATGATTACACAAACCTCGCAGTCTATGAGGGCAATCCGATGAAAAATCCTTTCGGAGATATTGTTGACATCAAGTACAGAGGAGTGTCAAAGCTTAATTCATTCAATGTCACAAACGGATGTTGCTATGTTGATATGACCGTTTACGCAACGACCGTGAAAAACAAAAATTCTTCATTTAGGGTTAAAAACGAAAAGTTCAGACTTACCGTTTGCAGAAGTGTGAACGCCATGGATGACGGAGTTTTCACAATGAAAAAAGTAACCTGTAAAAGCTGCGGTGCAAGCTTTGACGCAACAAGAGAACGCAACTGCCCGTATTGCGGAAATCCTTATCATCTCGGCAACGATGACTGGGTTGTTGTAAGCTTCGGAAAAGGTTAATTTGAATTTCAGAATACATATAATATAAATAAGAGGAAAACGGATATGTTCGGAAAAAACAAATCAACGGGTTCAATCGAGTACATTGTAGTGGGACTCGGCAATCCCGACAGAAAATACGAAAACACTCGTCACAACGCAGGCTGGCTTGCAATTGACCGCATTGCCGACAAGCTCGGTTGTGATGTGAACAAAATAAAATACAAAAGCTTTATCGGCACTTGCACTGTAAACGGCGCAAAAGTTATGCTGATGAAACCCACAACATATATGAACAACAGCGGTCAGGCAGTTGTTGAGGCGATGAACTTCTACAAAATCCCACCCGAAAATGTCATTGTAATTTTTGATGACATTTCGCTTGATGTCGGAAAAATGCGTATCCGTTCAAAGGGCAGTGACGGCGGTCAAAGGGGAATGCGCAGTATCATCTATCTTAGCGGAAGCGATAAATTCCCCCGCATCAAGGTTGGCATAGGCGCAAAGCCAAATCCCGACTGGGACCTTGCTGACTGGGTGCTTTCAAAGTTCACTCCCGATGAAATGAAAAAGCTTGATGAAATTTTTGACAATGCCGAAAAAGCAATCGAGCTGATTATTGACGGCAAAACCGACCGTGCTATGAATTTGTTCAACTGAAAAGGGACAAAGAAATGAATAATCTCAACTTTCTTGTTGATGTCCTCAAAGAGTCACCCGTTTTCAAAACGCTTGAAAAGAATGTCAAGCCGGGCAGAACGGTCTGTGCTTCGGGACTTTCAACAATCAACAAATCAAATATCATCTATGCGCTGTGCCGCCTCAAGGGCGTCACGGCATTTTGTCTTGCCTCCGATGAAAAAGAGGCGCAAACCCTGTGTAACGACCTTTCGTGCATGGGACTTCGTGCCTATGTTTATCCAGTGCGTGACTTCAACTTTCTTGACTTTCAGAGCCGTTCGCACGAGTACGAGCACGCAAGACTTAAAGTTTTGCTCAAACTTCTCAACCACGAATGTGATGTTGCAATTGCGTGTGTTGATGCGGCGGCACAGCTCACCGTTCCGAAAAATGTGCTTGAACAGTCGGTTATTGAATTTGAAGAGGGCAGGGAGCTCTCACTTGAAAAGGCAACAAAGGCACTTACTCTGCTCGGCTACGAACGCTTTGATGCGGTAGAGGGCAGCGGTCAGTTTTCGCTGAGAGGCGGTATTCTCGACTTCTTTATGCCCGACAGCGACTATCCCGTGAGATGTGAATTTTGGGGCGATGAAATTACCGACCTCAGCTATTTTGACATTGAAACACAGAGAAGATTTAAAAAGGCTGACAAAATTACGCTTTCGCCCTCAACCGAAATCGTAATTGAGGACAGAGCCGCCCTTGCAGATAAAATTGAACACAAGGCAAAGCTCCTCCGTTCCAAGAACAGTGCCAAAGCCAAGGAAAAACTTTTTTCAGAGGCAGAGCTTATCCGCAGCGGTGCAATGATTGCCAATGCGGACAAATTTATCAATCAGATTTACGATAAACCCGAGTCGCTTTTTGATTATCTCGACAGAAACACCCTCGTTTTTGCGTCCGAATTTACTGCAATTCAGGAACGGGGAAAGTCAATGGACTTTATCAGCAATGAAACCCTTATGCAAGGCTTTGAGGACGGAACTCTTTGCAGAGGTTTTGACCGCTTTGCACTCACATTCAACGAATGTACCGAGTTTTTGCAAAGTCACGGAACAATCGTGCTTGAAAACTTTGTTCACGGAAGTATGCCTATCAAGCTGTCGGAAATCATCAGCTTTTCAACAAAACAGCTCTCGGCATGGGGCGGTTCGTATAAACAGCTAAAAGAAGATGTTGACGGACTTTTTACCCCCGAAAGCAAGGGCGTTATATTTGCAGGAACAGAAAGAGCCGCCAAAAATCTTTGTGACACCTTTAACGCAGACGGCATAAACGCTGTTTACAGCGAGGGTGCGGATAAGATTTCAAAGGGCGAACTGCTTGTTATGCAGGGTGCATTGAGTGCGGGCTTTGAGTATCCGTCACAAAAGTTTTTTGCAATAACCTACAGTCAGGTTTCGTACCGTCCCGAAAAGTCAAAAAAGAAGAAGAAAAAGACGGGACAGGAAATTTACAGCCTTTCCGAGCTTGCCCCAGGTGATTATGTTGTACACAATGTTCACGGTATCGGTGTGTTCGGCGGTATAAGAAAAATTGATACTCACGGAGTTATAAAGGACTATATCAAGATTGACTACGCAAAGGGCGATGTGCTTTATGTGCCTGTCACACAGCTTGATATGGTTGCAAAATATATAGGTCCGAAAGAGGATTCAAGGGTTAAGCTTAACCGACTCGGTTCGGGCGACTGGCAAAAGGCAAAGGCAAGGGTTAAAACCTCTGTCAAGGACATTGCCAAGGAGCTTATTGAGCTTTACTCACAGCGTATGAAAGCCAAGGGCTATGCCTTTTCGGCAGATAACGAGTGGCAGAGAGATTTTGAACTCAGCTTTGAATATGACGAAACTCCCGACCAACTGCGTTGTTGTGAGGAAATCAAGCATGACATGATGCGTTCGTCGCCAATGGACAGACTTCTCTGCGGTGATGTCGGATTCGGCAAAACAGAGGTTGCACTCCGTGCCGCTTTTAAGTGTATTGCAGATTCAAAGCAATGCGCATTGCTATGCCCCACAACAATCCTCGCATGGCAGCATTATCAGACGGTAATCAAGCGTTTTGAGGGATATCCCGTTCGTGTGGAACTGCTTTCAAGATTCCGTACAGCAAAACAGCAGAAAGAAATTCTCCAAAAGCTAAAGCGAGGAGAAATTGATATGATTGTCGGAACTCACAGACTTGTGCAGAAGGATGTTGAATTCCGTGACCTCGGACTTGCAATCATAGATGAGGAACAGCGTTTCGGTGTTGCCCAAAAGGAGAGGTTCAAGGAATTGTGCAAAAATGTCGATGTGCTTACGCTCTCGGCTACTCCTATTCCGAGAACCCTCAATATGGCAATGAGCGGTCTGCGTGATATGAGCGTTATCGAAGAAGCGCCGACAAACCGTCAGCCTGTTCAGACCTATGTGCTTGAACACGATGATGCGGTTATCAACGAGGCAATCCGCCGTGAACTCCGCCGTGGCGGTCAGGTGTTCTATCTTCACAACAATGTTGAAACAATTTCTTCATGTGCCGCAAAAATTCAGGAGGCTGTTCCCGAGGCAAAAATCGCAATCGGTCACGGCAAAATGAAAGAGGGCGAACTCAGCGAAGTTTGGCGACAGATGCTTGAACAGGAGATCGATGTGCTTGTCTGCACGACAATTATCGAAACGGGTGTCGATTTGCCGAATGCCAACACCCTTATTATAGAAAATGCCGACTGTATGGGACTTTCGCAGTTGCATCAGCTCAGAGGCCGTGTGGGCAGAAGTTCACGAAGGGCATATGCCTACTTTACCTTCAGACGGAACAAGGTTCTCACGGAGATTCAGCAGAAAAGGCTTGCCGCAATCAGGGAATTTACAGAATTCGGCAGCGGCTTCCGCATTGCAATGCGTGACCTTGAACTGCGAGGTGCGGGCAATATTATGGGCGCACAGCAGCACGGGCATATGGAATCGGTCGGTTACGATATGTATCTCAAGCTTCTTGATGAGGCAGTAAGTGAGGAAAAGGGCGAGCAGAATGTCACAAAAGACCTCGACTGTCTTATTGATATTTCGGTTGATGCTCATATTCCCGAAAGCTATGTTGAAAGTCTTACACTTCGTCTTGATGTTTACCGCAGAATTGCCGATATCCGCAGTAACGAGGACGCAGACGATGTTATTGACGAGCTGCAGGACAGATTCGGCAAGATTCCGAACTCGGTTCTCGGACTTATCGACATTGCCCTTGTGCGTAACAAGGCTTACTCAATGGGTATTTACGAAATCAGACAGAACGGCACAACGCTCATGCTCTTTGTAAACGAACTCAAATCCCCTCAGGTTGCCGACCTGCTCATTGCTTTGGGCGGAAAGGCAAAGCTTGTTGCCGGAGCAAAGCCGTGCGTTGCGGTTGAGTGCAAAAACAGTTCCGCTCCGCTTGAAATCCTCACCAAAATTTTCGGTGTGCAGTAATTTTACGGCATGAAACCGTAATTTGTTAAGAAAAAACCTCCCGAAAGTACAAAAATGCTGTTTTTCGGTGGAAATTCTCAACAAAATTTTATAAAAATGTAGACAATGACGATTTTTTTGTGTATAATCGTAAGGTACATTATCCTGCGAAAGTGTGTTTGCAGGACACTTTGCATTTAATTTTTCAGAAGGACGGTAAAAAACTATGAAGCCTAATATCAAGGTTGGTTCATTTTTACTTGCAATTGTTATGATGTTTTCGGTTTTTGCAATTGCAGGTTGTACACCCACAACAATCAACAAAGAATGGTCGTATAAGACAAGCGACAACGAGCTTGCCATCGGCGTTTATATCTACTCACTCAATGCAGCTTACAGTCAGGCTGAGTCATTTGCTAAAAAGCTTGACGATTATGATTCGACATCTGACAAGTGGCTTGATGAAAAAATCAAGGACGATGACGGCAACGAGCAGGTTGCAAGAGAGTGGATTAAAGATCAGGCTAAGAAAATGTGCCTCAGCTACCTCGTAGTTGACGAACAGCTTAAAAAGGAAAATGTAAACATCGGTCAGGCAACTCTTGACTCCGCAACAAGTCAGGCTGAATCATACTGGAATGTCGGTCCGTATGCGTCACAGGGTTATGTAATGCCGATGAAGAAGCAGTATGAAAAGTACGGCGTTTCACTCGACAGCTTTGCATACTGCACAACCCTCTACAACACAAAGTATGAGGCTCTCTTCAAAGCAGTTTACGGCAAGGGCGGTTCAAAGGAAGTTTCCGACGCCGACCTTACAAAGTATTTCAAGGAAAACTATACGGACTACTCATATCTTCCCGTGAATCTTTATACATCAACAAAAGATGAGGCAGGTTCATCAAAGAATGTTGCAATGAGCGACAAGGAAATCAAGAAGGTTGAGGATCAGCTTAACGGCTACAAGAATGACCTTAACAAGGGCGGTTCTTTTGATGATGTTATTGCATCATACAAGAAGTCAAGCGGTTCGGGAACAGATTCTTCTGTTTCAAATGTAGAAGTTCTCGACAAGAGCTCAATCGGTGACGAGCTTAAAGAGGCTATCGGCAAGCTTAAAACAGGCAAGGCTGAAACTCTCAAGGTTGGCAGCGGCGACAGCGCAATCTACTATCTCGTTTATAAGAAAGACATCAGCAAGGATGTTGACAGCTATATCGGCAACGAATCAAAAAGAGCCGGTGTACTTGCATCAATGAAGTCAGACGAATTTTCAAAGTACATTGACGGTCTTGCAGAGAAACTCAAGTATGAAGAAAACACTTCGGTTATTGACAAGTATAAGCCCGAACTCTTCTTCGTTGCGGTTGAGCCTACAACATCGGCGTCAACAACATCGGCATCCGATAAAAGCTCAAAGTAATTGATATCGGACATACAACAGACGCATTTTCAGATTATTCTGAAGAAAGGGGCTTTTATGAAAAAACATTCAAAGCTTTGCGCAATTTTTCTGACTGCACTTTTGAGCATTTCTGCTGTGAGCTTTTCCGTATCGGCAGTCGGTGAGGAGGTTGATCCCGGCGGAGATTCAAGCGTTATTGTTGATCCCGTAGAGCCGGAGCCCGAACCGGAACCATCACCGGAACCATCACCGGAGCCTGAGCCGCAGCCGCAGCCCGATCCTGTGTATCCGGACTCGTCAAACAGCTCATCATATGTAGATCCCGGCTATTCGTCAAGTGATTCGTCATATGACAACAACTATAACTATGACAGCAGCTATGACTACAACAATAATAACAGTTATGACAATAATTACAGCAGCAGTCAGACCTACTACTACTCTGAGCCGTCATATGTAGGCGGCGGTCAGTCCTATGTTGCTCCGTCAAATACTGCTCCGTCAGCGTCGCTTATCAAGTCTGACGATAACATTGACGAAAAAACTCTTTCAAGCAACGATTGGTCGGATATCGCAAAAAATCTTAAAAATACCGACACATCGGGTTCTGACGGTGATGACTTTAACTTCATCAAGAACAATAACAGCAAGGGTGACAACGGTCATTGGATGTTCTATGTTTCACTCGTTTTACTCTCGCTCGGTGTTGCAGGCATTGCGTACTTTGTAATTTCAACTGTTCTCAACAGAAAGAAGAGAGTTACGGTTGGCGGCAGAAGTAACGCTCCAAAGAGCAAATCTGCACAGCCACAGCGTTACGGCAGTAACGATGATTATGCCGATGATTACTCATCTTCAGGCAGAAAGTCCGAAAGACGCAGTAAGTACGATACTGCCGAAATTCAGCTTCCAAAGAACAACCAAAAGGGCGGAAGAAGATACAAGTAATTAAATAACTTTATAAAACAAAAGCAGTTCCAAAATCGGAACTGCTTTTTTGTTTGACTGTGTAATTAAATTTTCGCATGACTTCTGTTTGAATGTCAAAATCAGTTTTTGTCATACGGCTTTTTGTATGCCTCTTTGAACGGTTTTACAGTGCCGTCCTTTTCTTCAACACTTACATTGTCAAGTGTTGCGTTGAACTGTGTGCGGATTTCGCCGAGATAAATTTTGTACAGCTCTTTCTGCTCTTTTTGCTCAGCCTCTGTAAGTCCCTGTTCCTTTTTCTTTTTTGCAAGCTCGTTAATTCTGTCAAGCATTTTTTTATCCATAAGTCAATCCTCCGACCGTTATTTTGGTTTTGAGAGCAATCTGCTCCAAAGCTATGATATCACACAATCAGCCAAAGTGCAAATTTTCGATTTCTCGGTTGAAAACAAAAATTTTTTGTGCTATCATTCAGTTAAAGCCGTTACACGGCAAATTTTTTCGGCGGTGAATTATGGAAAAATTCAGCTTATTACACCCGACAAATTCAAATGCATCCTACAAAACTCTCAACAAAGAGGCGCTGAATGATTTGTCGGTTGATTATATATGTGACGCTCTCACAAAAGAGCAGTATGAACGCAACAGCATAAAGCAGCTGCTGATAAATATTACGGATGACGAGGAAGTTATAAAATATCGTTGCGATGTTTTTGAAGATTTTCTCCGTTTTCCGAAGCTTCGTGATGATCTATCCGCACTTCTTGTAAAGCTGAACGATTTGCGTGAAATTGAGCGCTTTCAAAAGGATACCGAGGCATCTTCCCTGTGGCAGCTTGTAAATCGACTTCGTGAAATGGACGGCTATGTCGATTGCATTACAAGAATAAAAAACACGCTTGAAACAATTGAAGTAAAGTCGCAGGGTCTGCTTGAACTCAAGAAAAATGTTCAGTCAATTTACAATGACAGCGGTTTTCCCGAACTAAAAAAGGATATAATAGATACGCTTGCAAAGGCTCAAAAGCTCAAGAGCATTACCCTCGGTGTGAATCTTGACGATTTGCTCCGCCCAAAGAGTGTGGGTGTAATCTCACTCAATGACAAAGAATTTACCGACAGCGGTATTCTCAAAAGATTTATGAAGTTTACAAACCGTGACAGCGAACTGCACCACGGCAACGATGTTTCGGGATTTTTAAGCTTTCATCCGTCCAATCCGTCAACCTCGCAGTTCGGGCTGGGACAATTCGTTGTTGGTGCTCAGCAGAATGTAAACCACACTATGAACAGCTCGCTGACCGGCGCAGATCCTATGTCTGACGCACTCAAAAATGTTGTGACCGATATCCTCCGCAGAACCGTAAATGACATAAAATCAATGCTCAACAGATATGTCAATGTCAACGGCTACTCGTTTGTTTCGCTTATGCCCGAAATCATTTTCTATATTCGCTTTGCAGAGCTTTGTGATAAGATGAAAAAGAAAAATCTTCCGCTGTGCAAGGCAGAAGTTTTGCCGAAAGAGGACAGAAACTGCTGTTTTAGAGATGTTTACAACCTCAAACTCGGCATAAAATCGGCAAACGGTGAGAATTTGGATATTGTCACAAACGATATTGATTTTAACGATGACAGGCGAATTTACATTCTGACAGGTCCGAACCGTGGCGGTAAAACCACTATTACTCAGGCGGTCGGACTTGCGTTTCTGCTTGCTCAGAACGGAATATATGTTCCTGCAACGCAGATGAAATTCAGCCCGTGCGACAGCATTTTTACGCATTTTCCTGCCGATGAAAACGATACCGTTGACCTCGGCAGACTCGGTGAAGAAAGCAAAAGACTTGCCGAAATTTTCTCCTCGGCAAGCCGTTACAGCCTGCTTTTGCTCAACGAAAGCCTTGCAACAACCAATGTTGCCGAGGGCTTGTACATTGCCCGTGATGTTGTAAAATCAATGCGCTATCTCGGCACAAGGGCGATTTTTAATACCCATATGCACGATTTGGCTCGCAATCTTGACGAGGTGAACACAACCGTAAAGGGCGACAGCAAGATTGAAAGTCTGGTAACAGGTGTCGAAAACGGACAGCGTTCGTTCAAGGTTTTCATCGCTCCGCCTCAAGGTGTAAGCTATGCCAAAGACATTGCCGAAAAATACGGTGTAACCTTTGAAAAAATCAAAAAACAGATTGATCGGCAGCGTGTCGCTGCACCCGGTTCGGGAAGATAGTATGTAATATTAAAAGCATATTATGCCCGAGCGGAAGTTTTTTTAATTGAAAGTTGAAAGTTGAAAATTGAAAATTGAAAATTGCGGTCGGGCAGACAGTTTGCAAAATGCAAATCATTGTCGCCCGACTGTTTTTGTATATATAGAAGTTGCGTTTAAATGTATGGGCGGATGCTACGGTGTTGCAATTATTTTGTTATATTCAGAAAATTCGTATAAAAGAAAACGGAGTGCATTACGCACTCCGTTTTCTTATGCCCACAAAATAATAAAAAAAGAAGGAAATAGCTGTTTAATAAAGTAACAGTTTAACTTTGCAGTATTTCAAGTCATTTCCTGCAAACCGTCACCCTATGCGAGTATTCTAACACTAACAGTAATAAAAGTCAAGACTGTTATACTATTTTTTGTTATTGATAGTAATAATATCGTTTAACTTTACACATTGAATAAATCATGTGTCTGAAACTTGTGCAGATTATCAAAAGAAACCTGCCAGTCTGAAAAAGAAAATCCATAAAAACATCGTGAAACACGCTAAAACCGAAGTGAACACAACCGCCGCACCTGCAAGTTTGAAGTCGCTGTCCATTTGCTGAGCCATTGTGAATGACGAAACCGCACACGGAGATGCAAAAAGTCCGATAAGCGACACAAAGTCAACACCTCTGATTCCTATAAGCGCCGCCGTACCCAGACAAAGTGCCGGCACAACAACAAGTCTTGCGATTATGCAGATTATGAGGTTGCGTGAACAGCCTTTTATGCTGTCAAATGTGACAGACGCACCGAGTACAATCAGCGCAAGCGGAGTTGCAACCGCCGCAATATCCGAAACCGTTTTGTCAATTGTTTCCGGAAGGCTTATATTGAACGCAACAAACAAAAGTCCGAGTACAGAGCCGATAATCAGCGGATTTTTGGCAATGCCTTTTAAAATTTTCAGCACATTTATCTTTTGCCCTCTGAAAATTTCAAGCGTGATGACGGCAAGCATATTGTAAATCGGAACAACAACAGCAACAAGCACGGCTGTCATGCCAAGCTTATCCTTGCCGAAAATATTCGCCGCAATCGGAAGTCCCATAAGGACAAAATTACTGCGATAAATCGCCTGAATCATCGCACCGCGGCTGTAATTTGACTTTTCAACAAGGAGTGTAAACCCGATTGACAAAAAGTAAATCGTGAACACGCCAATAACCGCAAAGGCAAGCAGCTTCGGGCTGAAAACGCTTGAAAAATCCGAGCCGTAGATGTTATTGAACATCAGAAACGGAAAAAATACATTGAAAACAATTTTGTTAAGCTGAGGCAGAAAGCTGTCCTGCAAAATTTTTAATTTTCTCACAAGAAAACCGATGAAAAGCATTATGAACATCGGCAGAACCGCATTAAGCGCAACGAAAAAGCTCTCCATAAAATCACCTCTTTTCAGCATACCACATTGCAAAATTTTTTTCAACAAAGCATATCCTCGAAAATGTACATTTATTCAAGTTGAAATATGTCGATTTGTGTGTTAAAATATTCTGTGAACGATTTAAAATGAAACAACGAGGTGTGTCCATGAAAAAATGTGAGTTCTGCGGAAAGCAGATATCGTATTTTGACCAGTATTGTGATGATGAGTGTCATATTAAAGCAAATAAATTTTACGAAAAGGGCGAGCGTTTCGGCAAGCTGTTTGCGGTAATCAATATGATTTGTGTGTTCGGAATTCCAATCGGACTTTTTATGCTCTCGTTTGCAAGAGAGGTCGGTCTTACCGTCGCACTTGCAAGCTGTGTAATTCTCGGAATTATGCTCATTATTCTTCCGTTTCCCACGGAAAATATGATTTCAAAATTCAAAATTCAGAAAGCCGTAAAAATCACAAGAATGATCGGCGGTGCGGTAATTTTCCTCGGAGTGCTGATTTTGCTCCTTGCATTGTTAATTAAATTCTGATTTAAATTGAATAAAACGAAAAATTGCGTCAATACTATTTTCAGCAAATACAAAGGAGGACTTTGAATGCTCGATAAAATAGCATTGACGCTTCTTATTATCGGCGGACTCAACTGGGGAAGTGTCGGCATTTTTCAGTTTGATCTTGTTGCGTGGATTTGCGGCGGACAGACAGGAATTATAAGCCGTATTGTTTACATTCTTGTCGGACTTTCCGCAATCTGGTGCATTACACTTTTGTTCAGGGACACAAGCGACACCGTGACGGATGGAACAGTTGCGGATTCTTGATTTTATGAATTGTTGTGCTGTAGGGGCGTTCATTGGACGCCCGCACGGCGGCTCGCCGTAATTGTGGAATAATCAATAAACAAAAAAAACAGGCTGTCATATGACAACCTGTTTTCTTATGTAATATTTACTGCGTGGCTGATTTATTTCAATTAAAGTGCCTCAACAATGGCTCTTGTATCTCTTGCAATAACCATTTCTTCGTCGGTTGCAATGAGTTCAACTCTGATTGCAGAATCAGGAGTTGAGAGTGTGCCTGTAACACCGCATGTAGCCTGCTTGTTGAATTCCTTATCCAACTTAACGCCAAGGCATTCAAGATAGTCGCAAACCTTTTCACGGAGCATAGGCTGGTTTTCACCGATACCTGCCGTGAACACAATGCCGTCACAACCGCCGAGCGCTACATAATAACTGCCGATGTACTTTGCAATCTGGTAGTAAAGCATTTCGTGGGCAAGGTGAGCTCTCATATTGCCGTCTGCCTCGGCTGCACAAACATCACGGTCGTCAGACGAAACGCCCGAAATGCCCAAAAGTCCCGATTCCTTGTTGAGAATCTTTGACATTTCCTCGGGAGTGAGATGCTCTTTTTCAGCGATAAATGTGATAACAGACGGATCAAGTGAACCTGAACGGGTACCCATCATAAAACCGCCGAGAGGAGTAAGTCCCATTGTAGTGTCGATAACCTTACCGCCTTTTACGGCTGTGATTGAAGAACCGTTGCCGATGTGGCAGGTAATAAGCTTGAGCTCTTCCTTTTTTCTGCCCATAAGGTCAGCCATTTTTTCGGAAACATAACGGTGAGATGTGCCGTGAAAGCCGTACTTTCTTACACCGAACTTTTCATAGTACTTGTAAGGTACTGCATACATAAATGCTTTTTCGGGCATTGTCTGGTGAAAAGCAGTATCAAAAACCGCAACCTGCGGAACTTTCGGACCGAAAACTCTTGTGCAGGCCTCAATGCCCTGAAGGTGTGCAAGGTTGTGAAGAGGTGCAAGAGGAGCAAGCTCTCTGATTTTGTTGATTACCGAGTTATTTACAAGCACCGACTTGTCAAAGTACGCACCACCCTGCACAACTCTGTGACCTACGGCGGAAACCTCGGACAAATCGCTGATTGCACCGTATTCGGGATCTATGAGTGCATTTTTAACAGCCTCAAAAGCCTGAGTGTGATTAAGCATCTGTGTTTTGCGGTTGATTTTTTTGCCGTCGGGTGTTTTAAAACCAATGAAAGCACCGTTCTGACCGATTCTTTCACAGTTACCCTTTGCGAGAACTGCCTCGTTGTCAGTATCAATAAGCTGGTACTTGAGCGAGGAACTGCCTGCGTTGATTACGAGAATTTTCATTACAATCGTCCCCTTTGGTAGTTGTTTTCAGTTTAAAATATAAGAAATATATTTGCCTGTCGTCATATTTTATACTATAATGTAAATCAGAAAAAGACTTTTCAAAATTGACAGGTCACACATACATATGATACTCCAAATTATGTATGTTTTCAAGTGTTTTTTACAATATGTATGCGAAATAAAGGCTTCGGAGGAATAGTTATGGCAACAGCTGTCATCTGCGAATTCAATCCGTTTCACAACGGTCATAAATATTTGCTTGAAAGTGCAAAAAATGTGCTTAAAGAGCCGGTCATAGCAATTATGAGCGGCAGCTTTACCCAGCGTGGTGAGATTGCCGTGTGCGACAAATTTGTTCGTGCAAAATCTGCCCTTGAAAACGGTGCGGATTTAGTGCTTGAACTGCCCGTTGTGTTCTCACTTTCGGGGGCTGAGGGATTTGCAAAGGCAGGTGTTGCGATTGCGTCGGCTTTTGACTGCACAAATTACCTTGCTTTCGGCAGTGAAAGCGGTGACTGCGAATTGCTCAAAAAATCCGCAAACGCTGTTTGTGATGAAAGGGTACAGGCTCTTGTGCGTGACGGAATGAAAAACGGCGGATACTACCCCCGTGAACTTGAAAACGCCGTCAAAACGGTTTTCGGTGATGAGATTTCGTCCGTACTTTGCGAACCAAACAATATTCTTGGCGTTGAGTATATAAAGGCATTGAACAGTACATCTATTGAACCGTTCTCGGTTGCAAGAACAGGTGTTGCACACGACAGCCGAATTGCGGGCGAAGGCTTTGCGTCTGCGTCACACATAAGAGAAATGTTGCGTAACGGTGAAAATGCGAAGAAGTACGCCCCGTACATTCCCGATGAAATCACATTTCCCGAAAATCTTGACAGACCGTTGCTGTACCGCCTGCGTACTATGACAAGAGAGGGCATTGCAAAACTGCCCGATGTTGGTGAGGGGCTTGAAAACAGAATTGCCGGTGCGGCAGTGCGTTGCAGTACCTCATCAGAAATTGCCGACCTTGTAAAGACAAAGCGCTACACTCATGCGCGCATAAGGAGAATACTCGCCTGTGCATTGCTCGGAATCGAAAAAGCTCATACGCAAATTCCGATTGAGTATGTCCGTGTTTTAGGCTTTGCAAACGAGGGTGCGGAATTGCTTAAGGACTGCCGACTGAATATTGTCACCTCAGCAAGCAACGGTATCAGAACAGGCGGCAACACAAAGGCATTGCTTGAAAAGGACATTTTAGCCTACGATATTTCGGCACTTGCGTATGAAATTCCAAAAAGGAGCGGTCTTGATTTTACAACGCCTATTGTGAAAATATGACATTGGTCGATTGATTCGTCAATGATATGCCGAAAACGGCAGTTTCTGAGGATTTTTCTTACATTTTTTACCGCAAAAAACAGCGGATTTTACGGGATTTTTATCTTTTTTGTGAGAAGTGCAACAATAAGTGTGTAATCTTTTTGTAATTATTATTGAACCCGATAAAAGTAGAAAAATGGTCAAAAAAACATTGACAAATATTTAACAAAGATGATAAAATAGAATCAATCGAGAATTAGCTAAATTCTGAAACAACGATTGAAAGGATCCAGAAAAATGAAAAGAATTCTTTGCTTTCTGATGGCGTGCACAATGTGCGCATCAGCAGCGGTCGGACTCTCAGGATGCGGTTGTGACGACAACACATCAAACAGCAGTAAGCCCGGCTACAAGGTTGAGCCGACAGAGCCTGACCTTACAAACGGAGATTTCGGATTTTTCATTATCAATAAGGAAGAACTTATGATTACAAAGTACACAGGTTCTGACACGGTTATTGAAATTCCCGAAAGCTACAAGAACTACAAGGTTACCGTAATCGGTGCAAGCGTGTTCAATGACTCCAAAATTACGGAAGTAACAATTCCGTCAAGTATCAAGCAGATTGAAGATTATGCCTTTTCAAGCTGTCACAGCCTCACAAAGGTAAATCTTTCCGAAGGTCTTGAAATCCTTAACAACAGCGTGTTCTTTAACTGCTCTGAGTTAAGAGAAATCAAGCTTCCGAGTACACTCAAAGAAATCGGACCGAGAGCTTTTTCGGGTGCGGCACTTAACAATGTTGTCCTTCCCGACAGCGGTAAACTTACAAAGATTGATGAATATGCTTTTTATCAGTCGCGTGAGCTTACAGACATCACAATTCCGGCTTGTATCACAAGTATTCCCGACAATGTATTCGCAGAATGCAGTAAGGAAGTTACAATCCACGGAGCAAGCGGTTCATATGCCCAGAACTATGCTAAGAAAAACAACCTTAAATTCAAGGCTGACTTAGGCAGTTCTTCAACAAAGGCAACAAAGGCAAGCGGTAAGGCTGCCGAGAAAGCCGAGTAATTGAGGCAAATTAATTTGATATCATTTTCAGCTTTGCTGAATCTAATATAATTATGCAAGATAAGAGGTAGATTAAATGAGTACAAAAGAGTATCCTATCGTAGATAACGCAGAAAGCTTTGAAGCTGCCCTTGCAAGAGTAAGAGAAGCTCAGAAAATTTTTGCTACCTACACACAGGAGCAGGTTGACAAGATTTTTCTTGCTGCCGCTACTGCTGCTAACCAGATGAGAATTCCGCTCGCTAAGATGGCTGTTGAAGAAACAGGCATGGGCGTTGCAGAAGATAAGGTTATCAAGAACCACTTCGCATCTGAGTATATTTACAATGCTTACAGAAATGTTAAGACTTGCGGCGTTCTTGAGGAAGACAAGGCTTACGGCATTAAGAAGATTGCTGAGCCAATCGGTGTAATCGCTGCCGTTATTCCTACAACAAACCCAACTTCAACCGCTATCTTCAAGACACTCGTTTGTCTTAAGACAAGAAACGGTATCATTATCAGCCCGCATCCCCGTGCTAAGAAGAGCACAATTGAGGCTGCCAAGGTTGTTCTTGAAGCTGCTGTTAAGGCTGGCGCTCCGGAGGGTATCATCAGCTGGATTGATATTCCTTCACTCGAACTCACAAACACACTTATGCAGGAAGCTGACTGCATCCTCGCAACAGGCGGCCCCGGCATGGTTAAGGCTGCTTATTCATCAGGTAAGCCTGCACTCGGTGTTGGCGCCGGTAACACACCTGCTATCATTGATGAAACAGCTGACATTTTACTCGCAGTTAACTCAATTATCCACTCAAAGACATTTGATAACGGTATGATCTGTGCTTCAGAGCAGTCTGTTATCGTTGAAAAGAAGATTTACAGCAAAGTTAAGAAGGAATTCAAGGCTCGTGGCTGCTACTTCCTTAACGAGGAAGAGACAGAGAAGGTTAGAAAGACTATCATCATCAACGGCGCTCTTAACGCTAAGATTGTTGGTCAGAAGCCTGTTACAATCGCAGCTCTTGCAGGTGTAACAATTCCTGAGGAAACAAAGGTTCTTATCGGTGAGGTAGAATCAGTTGACATCAGCGAAGAGTTTGCTCACGAGAAGCTTTCTCCTGTACTCGCTATGTACAAGGCTGAAGATTTTGAAGATGCTATTGCAAAGGCTGAGCATCTTATTGCTGACGGCGGTTACGGTCACACATCTTCACTTTATGTTGACGCTGTAAACGAAAGAGCAAAGATTGACGAGTTCGCATCAAGAATGAAAACTTGCCGTATCCTTGTTAACACACCTTCTTCACAGGGCGGTATCGGTGACCTTTACAACTTCAAGCTTACTCCTTCACTCACACTCGGCTGTGGTTCATGGGGCGGCAACTCTGTTTCTGAGAATGTTGGTTGCAAGCACCTTATCAATATTAAGACAGTTGCCGAGAGGAGAGAAAATATGCTTTGGTTCAGAGCACCTGAAAAGGTTTATATCAAGAGGGGCTGTATGCCTGTAGCTCTTCAGGAACTCAAGGATGTAATGGGTAAGAAGAGAGCATTCATCGTTACTGACTCATTCCTTTATAAGAATGGCTACACAAAGCCAATTACAGACAAGCTCGATGAAATGGGCATCACATATACAACATTCGCAGATGTTGAGCCTGACCCATCACTTATTTCAGCTCAGAAGGGTGCAGAGGCTATGCGTAAGTTTGAGCCTGACTGCATTATCGCACTCGGCGGCGGTTCAGCAATGGATGCCGGCAAGATTATGTGGGTTCTCTATGAGCATCCGGAAGTTGACTTCCAGGATATGGCTATGCGTTTCTGCGATATCCGTAAGAGAGTTTACACATTCCCGAAGATGGGTGAGAAGGCATACTTCATTGCTATCCCAACATCATCAGGTACAGGTTCTGAGGTTACTCCTTTCGCAGTTATCACAGACCAGAATACAGGCGTTAAGTATCCGCTTGCTGACTATCAGCTTATGCCTAAAATGGCAATCGTTGATGCTAACAACATGATGAGCGGTCCTAAGGGACTTACAGCTGCATCAGGTATCGACGCTGTTTCTCACGCACTTGAGGCTTATGCTTCAATGATGGCTACAGATTTCACAGACGGTCTTGCACTCCGTTCACTCAAGCTTATCTTCGAGTATCTCCCTGCTTGCTATGACAACGGTATGAACGAGCCTGTTGCTCGTGAGAAGGTTGCTCACGCTGCTACAATGGCAGGTATGGCATTCGCTAACGCATTCCTCGGTGTTTGTCACTCAATGGCTCATAAGCTCGGTGCTTTCCATCATGTACCGCACGGTATTGCTAACGCACTTATGCTTGAGCAGGTAATCAGATTCAACTCAGCAGAAGTTCCTGCTAAGATGGGTACATTCCCACAGTATGATCACCCACACACACTCGCTCGTTATGCTGAAGTAGCTCGTTACCTCGGCCTCGGCGGCAAGAACGATACAGAGAGCGTTGAAAACCTTATCAAGGCTGTTAACGACCTCAAGGCAAGAGTTGGCATCAAGAACTCTATCAAGGATTATGTTCCGGACGAAGAGGACTTCCTCAACCGTCTTGACGCTATGACAGAGCAGGCATTTGATGACCAGTGCACAGGTGCAAACCCAAGATATCCGCTCTTCAAGGAAATCAAGCAGATGTACCTCAATGCTTACTATGGCAACAACAGCGAGACTGTTTAATCTATCTCGTAAAGCATAATTACAAAACACCCTGCCCTCGTGGCAGGGTGTTTTGTTGTATATGGATAATGTTGCAATTTTCCATTTTCAACTTTCAATTTAAATAAACTTCCGCTCGGGCATAATATGTTTTTGGATATTTACAAACTATCTACACGAATTGGGTACGGCGGCTCGCCGTGCGGGCGTCCAATGAACGCCCCTACAGGATTGTGCGAATAATTACAATGTTAAGCTCGGGCATAATATGTTTTTTACATTACAGACTGTCTGCCCGACCGCAATTTTCCATTTTCAATTTTCAATTTTACATTTAAATAAACTTCCTCTTGGGCGTAATATGCTTTTAATATTACAAACCATTATGCACAATGCACAAAAGAATGTTAAAAATTTCACAAATATTTAGTTAAAAGTTTAACGAATTTTTATGCACTTCGCATAAAATATCTTGCTCTTTTTGTTTGAAAGGTAAAAAATATTTTATTTGTATTTGCTAAATGCACAAAGAAAATTAAAATTATTTTGTTATTTTTACACTGTACTAACCCCTGGAATTGTTGTATAATATAACCGAAGCAATGAAAGATTGCTTGATGAATTTTTAATATTTTAAAGCGAAAGGGGCTTTATTATGAAATTAGATACAGTTCTTGCAAAAAGAGAGAACAAGGTAGTTTATAAAGACGGTGCGCTTGCAGCCAAAGTTTTTGACGAGTGTTATCCGAAATCAGATATTCTTAACGAGGCTCTTAATCAGGCGAGAGTTGAGGAAACAGGACTCAATATTCCGAAAATTGAAGAGGTTACAAAGATTGACGGAAAATGGGCAATTATCTCCACCTTCATCGAGGGCAAAACTCTTGCGGAGCTTATGTCAGAGCATCCCGAAAAAGAGGACGAATACCTCAATCTCTTTGTTGACATTCAGGTTAAAATCCTCAGCCAAAAAGCACCGTTGCTTAACAAACTCAAGGATAAGATGAAACGCAAAATCAGCGAAACCGACCTTGACGCAACAACAAGATATGAGCTTGAAACCCGTCTTAACGGTATGCCGAACCACACAAAGGTTTGTCACGGCGATTTCAACCCGAGTAATATTATTATTGACGAGTCGGGTACACCGTATGTTATTGACTGGTCACACGCAACACAGGGTAACGGTTCAGCCGATGCCGCAAGAACTTACCTCTTGTTCCGTTTGAATCATCAGGAAGAGCTTGCAGAAAAGTATATGAAGCTTTACTGCACAAAGACCGACACAGCCCGTCAATATGTTGACCGCTGGCTTCCGATTGTAGCCGCATCACAGTCTGTTAAGGGCAAACCCGAAGAGAGAGAGTTCCTTCTCAAATGGGCAAGTGTTTGCGAATACCAGTAATGTCGTATAAATGTATTTTTAATTCATATTTTACTCAGCAAAATTTCATTTTGAAATTTTCTCTCCTCTGTTTTTTTCATAATTGTATTACGGAAACCGAATAAAAGCAGCTCCCGCTCCAAATGCTTGGTGCGGGAGTTGCTTTTTTGATGCGAAATTTATGTTGACGGTACGCTGTAAATATTACAAAAGGTTACAAAATTTGTAATAATTCGCTTTAATTTGGTGCTTGAAATGAAGATTTTGTGAGTGAAACTGCATCAAATTTTCTGAATTAGCAAAAAATACGGGCTTTGGGGTTGATTTTTTAAAAGAGTGATGTTATAATGGTTACAATGTTGTTATCAAGGTGTAACCTGATTTGTAATTTACTGTCAGATTTGGTAACAATTTTTCGGTCAAATCTTCCGTACAGATTAAAACGGACTGTACTTTGAGTCGGTCGTTATTTTTCTGTAAGAGCTTTGACTCTCTGATAAAAATGGAGGTAATTAACGATGCAGAGAATAAAAAAGATTACTGCAATCATTCTGAGTGTTCTCACACTTTCAAGTGTATGCGTATTCGGTTCTTCGTTTTCTGCCGGTGCAAAAGGCACGGGTGCAGGTCTTGCAGAATGGGCACTCAATGCCTATAACAGCGGATGGTCATATGTTTACGGCGGTTCAACCCCCGGAGCAGTTGACTGTTCAGGTCTTATCTATTCATATGCCGGCGGCGAAAGATGCGGTAATCCACAGCTTGAAACAGCTACCGAAACAGGTTCGGTAAGCGCAGGCATTCCTAATGTTCACGGTCTTGGACTTTGGCGTCCCGGTCATGTCGGTGTCTATGTCGGCAACGGTATGGAGGTTGACGCAAGAGGTGATGAATACGGTGTTTGCTATGAGGCAATCGGCGGTTATAACAATTGGACATACTGGTTCAAGCTTGCCGCAGTTTCATATGTAACAAACGGTTGGGAAAGCTTTAACGGCAACTACTACTACTACGAAAACGGCGAGTACATTGTAAATACTTCAAGAACAATTGACGGTACTACATATTACTTTGATTCACAGGGCAGATCGAGCAAGACTCCTTCAAACACTTCTTCAAGCAGTTCGTCGGGTTCAGGCTCATCAGGCTCATCAGGTTCTTCAAGTTCATCGGGCAGCTCATCATCTTCAAGCAACACACCGAGTGTTTACAAGAATGGTTCATCGGGTGCTGAGGTAAAGAAGATTCAGCAAAGACTTGCTGACCTTGGCTATTATGACGGTGCAGTTGATGGTTACTTCGGTGACGCAACAGAAGAGGCTTATAAGGCATTCCAGAAAGCCGCAGGTCTTACAGTTGACGGTATTGCAGGCGATTCGAGAAATACACTTTATTCGGAGAATGCTCCCGAAGCTCCAAAAGCCGATACAACAACAAAGACTGAGGACAAGCCCAAAGAAGAAACAACTGCTCCCACAGAGGCAACAACAGAGCCTGTAACAGAGGCAGTTCAGTATCAGAACGGTGACGAAAACGATGAAGTAACTGCAATTCAGCAGCAGCTTATAAAACTCGGCTACTTTGCAATGGATGCAACAGGCTACTACGGTGAATATACAGCGCAGGCAGTTGCAAATTTCCAGAATCAGAATTCACTCGATTCAACAGGTATTGTTGATGAGAAAACATACAACGCACTGTTCAGCGACAACGCAGTTGCAAATCCCAAAACAGAGGTTGTAAGCGGTGAGGTTTCTCCGGCGGTTTCAGCCGCTCCGATTGAGATGCCTTCTTCAACAGGTGCGTCGCAGTTCATACTTTCAAATGAAAAGAATCAGAACTACTCGGACACAGCATCAAGCGTTGCCGTTCAGTCCGTAAAGTCTGCCGACAAGGCTCTTGCAAAGTCAAATGCCGCAAGCACACCGACTCTTGTTGCCGCAGTTCAGAGATCTGCAAATGTAGGTCTTTGGTTTGTGCTTGTTGCAGTTATCCTCGGCGCAATCGCTTTTGTATTCTTCCTTCGTGACAGAAAGCTTTCAAGATATTCAAGATATGTCGCAAGAAAGAAAAAAAGAGCTACCAAAGCCGAACTTGACGCAAGATGGTAATTGATATATAATCCGATTATTAAACAGTCGATTGCAAAGCAGTCGGCTGTTTTTGCTTAATTGAAAATGGAAAATTGAAAATAGAAAATTGTGGTCGGCGGTGTGCCACCGCAATCTATTCGAGAAGATACTCGGATAAAGGAATTGCATCAGATGCCCGAATACGGCATTGATGCAATTTTTGCTTTATATTGCTTTATATGAAAGTAAATGTATACTTGTAGGGGTAGCCTTGCGACCGCAGGTAAAGGCAGAAATTGTATGCCAAAACAAATTTTATAAATGCCGCAAACCCGTAGGGGCGTTCATTGGACGCCCGCATTGATGAAACTATTTGTTTTATTAAAATGTTTTGATGTGATGAAAATTATGGATTGTTTGTAGCGGCAAACCGTGTTCGCCGCTACGAATTGTTTCGTGTTTGCACACAAAACAAATGGCGGTCACTGACCGCCGCTACGGGTTGACAATTACTTTATGATATTTATTATGTTTTGCATTTATCATACATTCGTGTTAAAATACAAGATGAAAAAGTGTGCGGAAAGAAAGCGGTGACTGTTAATGAAAAAATCCGAAAAACCAATCGGCAAAATAAAAGTCAAAAAGTCGATTTTCAAAAGGCTTTTCTTTCACATACTTGTGCTGTTTATTTTGGCGGTGATTGTTTCGGGTACGCTCAATTGCATTGAAAACATTCAGCGCACAAGGCGGTTTACACGACAGCTGACCGAAAGTGCGTCAAAGGTTGCAACAGAAACTTTTGAACGCTGCGATATAAACGCATTGCTTGATAATCCCGATTCCGAAGAATATCGCAAAGCCGTTAAGACCTTGAGGTGGATTTGTCAGACGAACCACCTTGAATATATGTACATTTACATTCCGAATTTTGACGAAAATAAGGTTGCATATGTTATGACTGTTGCCGATGATGACAGCGAAAACGAGAATGTTTTAAATGTGAGAAGTGCAGGTGCAGAGGTTGACCACGGCTTGTGGGACGCTGAAAAAGAGGCGTGGGAAAATCCTACCCTTGTCACGGCTTACGAATATCAGAACGACAGCTTCGGCAGTTTTTACACGGCATTTTCAGCGATTCAAGGCAAGGACGGCAAGCCTGTTGCATTAATCGGTGCGGACTATTCGCTGACGCAGATTTATACGGAAATCATTTTCTATACTGCAATGCGAGTTCTTGCGCTGTTTGTTGTGCTGACAGTTGTATTCTTGCTTGTAATGCGGTTTGTCAGAAAAAAGATGTATAATCCGATACTTTTGATTTTTGAAAAAATTCGAGGATACTTTTCCGACAAGGCTGACGGCACAAATACAAAGAAAGCGTTTGTGCCGATAAAACTCGGCTCTGACGATGAAATTCAGCTTTTGGCTGATTATTTCAACGATATGGCTCACGATGTAGAAACTTATGTTGAAAAAAATTCCGCCCTTGCGAGTGAAAAGGCTAAAAATGAAACCGAGCTTGAGGTTGCAAGGCGGATTCAGTACGGAATAATTGCGAGAGAAAAGAATGTTGTCTTTGCCGATTGTTTTGATGTTTCGGCAAGAATGGAGTCTGCAAGACAGGTAGGCGGCGATTTTTACGATTGCTTTGCATTGCCTGACGGCAGAATATGTGCCGTAGTCGGTGATGTGTCGGGCAAGGGCGTTGCGGCGGCAATGTTTATGGCTTTTGCAAAAACTCTTATCCACGAAAAAATGACCGAAAATGCAGAACCCGACAGGGCATTTGAAGAAATCAACAGGGAGCTCTGTTCGTCAAATCCCGAGGGAATGTTTGTAACTGCATTCGCCGTGATTTTTGACAAAAACAGCGACAGCTTTTTGTACATAAATGCAGGTCATAACAAGCCTGTTTCGGTGAGCAACGGCAAGGCTGAATTTTTAGAATGTAAGCCGTGTATAATGCTCGGTGTGTTTGATGATGCAAGGTATGTTGTGAACAGCGCTGAATTTGGAAACGGCGATATAATCTGCCTTTACACCGACGGTGTGAATGAGGCAACGAATGCGGATAATGAATTTTTCGGCAACGAAAGACTTGTGTCTGCCTGTCAAAATGCCGGAAAGACTGCAAAAGGTGTGTGTGACGGAGTTTATGAGGCTTTGACGGACTTTACCGAAAATGCGGAGCAATTTGACGATATAACAATTGTTGCAATAAAGAACAGCAAAAACAGAGATTGAAGGGTTATGAATGTTTAAATCGGAAAACAATCAGATTACAATAGAACAGGTGAGAAAGCTTGACGAGGAATATGCTCTTGTCGATATCCGAGATGAAATTTCGTTTGAATACGGTCACATTGACGGTGCAAAAAATATTCCGCTTGCAAAAATCAAAGAGGACAATTCACATTTGCCAAAAGACAGGCTTGTTGTCCTCTGTTGCAAAAGCGGTCAGATAAGTGACGAGCTTGCAGAAAATCTGCGTGATGACGGATTTAATGCCGTGAATCTTGAGGGCGGTTATTACAGTTGGTTGAGAAGTCAATTCGAGAATGAGGACTATGCAACCGATGTTGAAAAAAGCATTCGCAAAAAGTTCAGCAAGACGATTTGGAGCAGATTTACTGCGGCGATAATCGAGTACAAGCTTGTTGAGCCGAACGATAAAATTGCCGTCTGCATTTCGGGGGGCAAGGATTCAATGCTAATGGCAAAGCTTTTTCAGGAGTTGAAAAGGCACAATAAATTTCCGTTTGAGCTTGTTTTTCTTGTAATGGACCCTGGCTACAGCGTTGAAAATCGTGATGTAATCGAGAGCAATGCCCGTAGGCTGAACATTCCGATAACTGTTTTTGAAACAGATATTTTTGACTCGGTTTACAATGTTGACAAATATCCCTGCTACCTTTGCGCAAGGATGAGGAGAGGTTATCTCTACAAAAAGGCAAAGCAGCTCGGCTGTAATAAAATCGCACTCGGTCATCACTATGATGATGTTATAGAAACTATTCTTATGGGTATGCTCTACGGCGGTCAGGTTCAGACGATGATGCCGAAGCTCCACAGCACAAACTATGAGGGAATGGAACTTATCCGCCCTCTCTACCTCGTTCGTGAGGCTGAAATCAAGCATTGGCGAGATTACAACAAGCTGAATTTCATTCAATGTGCGTGCCGTTTTACGGACACCTGCACAACCTGCTCCCCAAACAGCAACACAGGCTCAAAACGACAGGAAATAAAACAGCTTATAGCCAATCTGAAGAAAATCAATCCCCAGATTGAAAGCAACATTTTCCATAGCGTTGAAAATGTCAACCTCGACACGATTATTTCATATAAACAAGGCGATAATAAAGTTTCGTTTCTGGACAGATATGATGATATGGGGAAGGGCAAAGTAATTAAAAATTAAAAATTGAAAATTGAAAATTACGGCGAGCCGCCGTTCCCAATTCGAGAAAATAGTATAATATAGAAATCGCATCAGATGCCCGAAAAAGCTCTGATGCGATTTTTGTTTTTATGAAAGTTGTTGTTTAAATGTAGGGGCGTTCATTGGACGCCCGCAGGTAATGGTAGAAAATATATGTTAAAACGAATTTGATAAATCCCACAAAGCAATTGTTATACTGTAGCGGCGAACAGTGTTCGCCAATCGAAACGATTGTAAAATCGGTTCGACTTAATACAAATCGTTTGTTATATGAAATTTATATTTGCTATTTACCAAAAAAATTGGTTTTGCTTGATTTGTGTTTGCACACAAATCAATTGGCGATCGCTGATCGCCGCTACAGTTGAACAATGACTTTGCGACATCTATACACTTTGTATTTATCATAATGTATGTTCTGTTACTTGCGGGCGTCCGATGAACGCTTCTAGCTTCTTCTGTTTAAAACCATACACCGTGTCGGGTGTTGCATTGAGATGTAAAAAATAGCTCGAAAAGAAAAATAATTCTTTTCGGGAAATAAAACCTGTAAAAATATAAAAAAGTCAGTAAAATCCGAAAAAAATCCGAAAATTCTCTTGACTTATTGATTATTTCAATATAGAATAATAAAATGTACCATAATGGGGATATGTACCGAAGAGGTCGGGAAAATCCGCAAAAAACTTTATCCGACAAGGGGATATTATCACAAAAATCCTTTTGTGTCAAGAGCTTTTTATGAGCAGATTTTCAGTACCGCTTGCCCCGTTTCATAGATTTTTTAAGGAGTGATACGCCTATGGTTAATGTCAAACCCGTAAAGCTTGGCAACACCGAAAGAATGAGTTTTGGTAAAATCGATGAAGTAATTGATATGCCTAATCTTATCGACATTCAGAAAGCGTCATACAAGTGGCTGCTTGACGAAGGTCTTAAAGAAGTATTTAAAGATGTTTCGGGCATTACCGATTATCAGGACAACCTTGTTCTTGATTTTATCGACTACACACTTGATGTTGATCACCCGAACTACAGCGTAATTGAGTGTAAGGTTCGTGATGCAACATATTCAGCCGCTCTCAGAGTAACCGCAAGACTTTTGAACAAGTCAACGGGTGAAATCAAAGAGAGCAATGTATTTATGGGCGATTTCCCGTTGATGACCGCAAGCGGCACATTCGTTATCAACGGTGCTGAGCGTGTTATCGTTTCACAGCTTGTAAGAAGCCCGGGCGTTTACTATAAAATGGATCACGATAAAACCGGTAAGGAACTGTATTCAACAACAGTTATCCCGAATCGTGGTGCATGGCTTGAGTATGAAACCGATGTAAACGATGTTTTTTATGTTCGTATTGATAAGAACCGTAAGCTTCCCGTTACATCATTTATCAGAGCACTCGGTCTTGGCTCGGACGCCGAAATTCTCGACTATTTCGGTGACGATGAAAGAATGAGAGCTACTATCGAAAAGGATGCCGCTTCAAATGTTGAAGAAGGTCTTATCGAGGTTTACAAAAAGCTCCGTCCGTCTGAACCTCCGACAGTTGACAGTGCGCAGACACACATAAACAACCTGTTCTTTGACCCCGGTCGTTATGATATGTCAAGAGTAGGCAGATATAAATACAACAAAAAGCTCGGTATTGCAAACCGTCTTGAAGGTCAGGTTCTTGCAGAGCCGATTGCCAACCCACGCACAGGCGAGGTTATGGCTCTTCGTGATGAAAAAATCACAAAGGAAAAGGCTTTTGAAATCGAAAACGCAGGTGTTAAGATTGCCTATGTAAAGGCTGCCGATGAAACAATCGTTAAGGTTATTTCAAACGGTATGGTTGACATCGCTTGCTATGTTGATTTTGACGCAGAAGCAGAGTGCGACATCAAAGAACATGTTCGTTTTGATGTTCTTTGCGAAATTCTTGATGCTTGCGAAAACGAGGATGACCTCAAGGAAATGCTCAGAAGCCGTGCAGATGAGCTTGTTCCTAACCACATCACGGTTGACGATATCTTTGCAACAATCAACTACCTTAACTGTGTTGCTCACGGTGTCGGTAATACAGACGATATCGACCACCTCGGCAACAGAAGAATCCGCTGCGTAGGCGAACTTCTTCAGAACCAGTTCAGAATCGGTTTCTCTCGTCTTGAAAGAGTTGTAAGAGAGAGAATGACAACCCAGTCACAGGATATGGAGTCGCTTTCACCTAACTCACTCATCAATATCCGTCCCGTAACAGCGGCAATTAAAGAATTCTTCGGTTCTTCACCGCTTTCACAGTTTATGGATCAGGGTAACCCACTCGCAGAGCTTACCCACAAGCGTCGTCTTTCAGCCCTCGGTCCGGGCGGTCTTTCAAGAGATCGTGCAGGATTTGAGGTTCGTGACGTACACTACACACACTATGGCCGAATGTGTCCTATCGAAACTCCTGAAGGTCCTAACATCGGTCTTATCTCATATCTTGCTTCATTTGCCCGTATCAACAAGTACGGCTTTATCGAAGCTCCTTATCGTAAAATTGACAAGGAAACAGGCGTTGTAACCGACGAGGTTGTTTATATGACAGCCGATGTTGAGGATAACTACGCTGTTGCACAGGCTAACGAACCGCTTGATGAAAACGGCAGATTTGTTCATTCAAGAGTCGTAGGTCGTTACCGTGACGAGTTCGTAGAGTATTCTCCCGACAGATTTGACTTCATGGATGTATCTCCTAAGATGGTTGTATCTGTTGCTACGGCTATGATTCCGTTCCTTGAAAACGATGACGCAAACCGTGCTCTCATGGGTGCGAACATGCAGCGTCAGGCAGTTCCGCTTCTCCGCAGTGAAGCTCCTATCGTCGGTACAGGTATGGAGTACAAGGCAGGTACAGACTCAGGCGTTTGTATCCTCGCTGAGGAAGACGGTATCGTTATGAGCGTTGACGCCCGTAACATTCGTGTACAGTATGACTCGGGCAGAGTTCAGGACTTTGAGGTTATCAAGTTCCTCCGCTCTAACCAGGGTACATGTATCAACCAGCGTCCTATCGTGTCAAGAGGACAGAGAGTTAAGAAGGGCGAAGTTCTCGCAGACGGTCCCGCTACCGAAAACGGTGAAGTTGCTCTCGGTAAGAACGCTCTTATCGGCTTTATGACATGGGAAGGTTACAACTACGAGGATGCTGTTCTTATCAACGAAAAAATCGTTCGTGATGATGTTTATACATCAATTCACATTGAAGAATATGACACAGAGGCAAGAGATACAAAGCTCGGACCCGAAGAGATTACAAGAGATATCCCGAATGTAGGTGAAGATGTTCTCAAGTATCTTGACGAGGACGGTATCATTCAGATCGGTTCTGAGGTTAAAGCAGGCGATATCCTTGTCGGTAAAGTAACTCCAAAGGGTGAAACAGAGCTTACAGCCGAGGAAAGACTTCTTCGTGCAATCTTCGGTGAAAAGGCAAGAGAAGTCAGAGATACATCTCTCCGTGTGCCTCACGGTGAATGCGGTACTGTTGTTGATGTTAAGGTGTTTACCCGTGCAGACAGCAGAAACGAACTCCAGCCCGGTGTAAACAAGGTTGTAAGAGTTTACCTTGCACTCAAGAGAAAAATCAGCGTAGGCGATAAGATGGCAGGTCGTCATGGTAACAAGGGTGTTATTTCAAGAATTCTCCCAATGGAAGATATGCCGTTCCTTCCTGACGGTACTCCGCTTGACATCGTACTTAACCCGTTGGGCGTACCTTCTCGTATGAACATCGGTCAGGTTCTTGAGGTTCACCTCGGCTATGCCGCAAAGGCGCTTGGCTGGAAGATTATGACTCCTGTATTTGACGGTGCTCATGAGCAGGACATTTTCCAGTGTCTTAAAGACGCAGGTTACAGCGAGGACGGTAAGACATGGCTTGTTGACGGTCGTACAGGCGAGCGTTTCGATAACCCTGTAACAGTAGGTTATATGTACTACCTCAAGCTCCATCACCTCGTTGATGAAAAAATCCACGCAAGAAGCACAGGTCCTTACTCTCTCGTTACACAGCAGCCACTCGGCGGTAAAGCTCAGTTCGGCGGTCAGCGTTTCGGTGAGATGGAAGTTTGGGCGCTTGAGGCTTACGGTGCTGCTTATACACTTCAGGAAATTCTTACAGTTAAGTCGGACGATGTTGTCGGCCGTGTTAAGACCTACGAGGCTATCGTTAAAGGTCAGAATATTCCTGCTCCGGGTATTCCTGAGTCATTCAGAGTTCTTATTAAGGAACTCCAGTCACTTTCACTTGATGTTCGTGTTCTTAACTCTGACGGTGAAGAAATTGACATTAAGCAGAAGTTTGATGAGGACGAGGATATTGTTGACGCAACAAATCCGGAATTTGAAGAAGACCATGTAATGACATCAATGGACGGCTACACTCTTGACGAGGGCGGCGAAGAAGGCAATATGTTTGACGATTCACTTGCCGATGTTGAAGAGGACAGCTACACATCGGATGATTTCAACGATGACTTTGGCAGTGACGATATGTAAGGAGGAAATGCAATGATAGATAATAATGTTTTTGACTCAATTAAAATCGGACTTGCTTCTCCTGAGCAGATGAGAGAATGGTCTTACGGCGAAGTTAAAAAGCCCGAGACAATTAACTATCGTACTCTCAAGCCTGAAAGAGACGGCTTGTTCTGCGAACGCATTTTCGGACCGACAAAGGACTGGGAATGTCACTGCGGTAAATACAAGAGAATCCGTTTTAAGGGTAAAATCTGTGACCGCTGCGGTGTTGAAGTAACCCGTTCAAAGGTCAGAAGAGAGCGTATGGGACACATTGAGCTTGCCGCTCCCGTGTCGCACATTTGGTATTTCAAGGGAATTCCTTCAAGAATTGCCCTTATGCTTGATATTTCTCCCAAGCTTTTGGAGAATGTACTCTATTTCTCACAGTACATCGTAACAGATCCCGGCGACTGCCGTGACCTTGCAAAGTATCAGTGTCTTACCGAGGGTGAGTACAATGATATGCGTGAGAAGTATGAAAATGACTTTGAAGCAGGTATGGGTGCTGAGGCAATCAAAAAGCTCCTTGCCGAGATTGACCTTGATGCTCTTTCCGCTTCACTTAAAGAAGAACTCGAAACTGCATCGGGACAGAAGAGAGTAAGACTCCTTAAAAGACTTGATGTTGTTGAAAGCTTCAGAATGTCGGGCAACCGTCCCGAGTGGATGATTCTCGATGTTGTTCCGGTAATTCCGCCGGATATCCGTCCTATGGTTCAGCTTGACGGCGGGCGTTTTGCAACAAGTGACCTTAACGACCTCTATCGCCGAGTTATCAACCGTAACAACAGACTTAAAAAGCTCCTTGAGCTTAACGCACCTGAAATCATCATCCGCAACGAGAAGAGAATGCTTCAGGAATCCGTTGACGCACTCATCGACAACGGCAGACGAGGCAGACCCGTTACAGGACCTAACAACCGTGCCCTCAAGTCACTTTCGGATATGCTTAAAGGTAAGCAGGGCCGTTTCCGTCAGAACCTTCTCGGTAAGCGTGTTGACTACTCAGGCCGTTCGGTTATCGTTGTAGGACCTGAACTCAAAATGTATCAGTGCGGTCTTCCTAAGGAAATGGCACTTGAGCTCTTCAAGCCGTTCGTTATGAAACGCCTTGTTGAAACTAAAGCAGAGCAGAATATCAAATCAGCAAGAAAAGCTGTTGAGCGTGCAAAGGACAATGTTTGGGACGCACTTGAAGTTGTAATCAAGGGTCACCCCGTTCTCCTCAACCGTGCTCCAACACTTCACCGTCTTGGTATTCAGGCATTTGAGCCTGTTCTTGTTGAAGGTCGTGCTCTTAAACTTCATCCGCTCGCTTGTACAGCATACAACGCTGACTTTGACGGCGACCAGATGGCTGTCCATGTACCTCTTTCGGCAGAGGCACAGGCAGAAGCAAGATTCCTTATGCTCGCAGCAGGCAACCTTCTCAAGCCTTCTGACGGTCAGCCTGTTACAGTTCCTACACAGGATATGATCCTCGGTTCTTACTACCTTACACTTGATAAGGACGGTGAGAGAGGCGAAGGAAAGGTATTCCGTGATGTTGATGAAGTTATGATGGCTTATCAGACAGGCGTAATTGAGCTTCACTCAAAAATCAAGGTTCGCCGTGAGCTTGAAATTGACGGAAAAATCGAATCCGGTATTGTAGACACAACAATCGGTAAGATTATCTTTAACAATCCTATTCCTCAGGATCTCGGCTTTATCGACAGAAGTATCCCCGAAAACAGATTCAAGTTTGAGGTTGACTTCCTCGTTGGTAAATCGGGTCTTAAGAAGATTATTGATAAATGTATCAAAATTCACGGTCCGGTAAGAACAAGCGTTGTTCTTGACCACATTAAGGCACAGGGCTATAAGTATTCTACAAAGGGTGCTATTACCGTTGCCGTTTGTGACGCAGTTATTCCTCCTCAGAAGAAGGCGATTATTGCCGAGGCAGAGAAGGAAGTTGATGTTATTCGTGATGAGTTTATGATGGGTCTTCGTTCAAACGAGGAGCGTTACGAAGAAGTTCTTCGTATCTGGGAAAAGGCTACTAACGATGTAACCGACGCCCTCCAGAAAAACCTTGACCGCTACAACCCAATCTTCATGATGGCTGACTCAGGTGCCCGTGGTAGTATGAGCCAGATCAGACAGCTTGCAGGTATGCGTGGTCTTATCGCCAATACATCAGGTAAAACAATCGAAATTCCTATCAGAGCTAACTACCGTGAAGGCCTTAACATCTTGGAGTACTTTATTTCATCTCGTGGTGCTCGTAAAGGTCTTGCCGATACAGCTCTTCGTACAGCCGACTCAGGTTACCTTACCCGCCGTCTTGTTGATGTATCACAGGAAGTTATTATCCGTGAAGAGGACTGCGGTACTACAGAAGGTCTTGAAATCTTTGACATCAAAGCAGGCGAATCAAATGTTATCGAGGGACTCCACGAGCGTCTTATCGGAAGATATCTCCTTGATGACTTCTGCGATTCTAACGGTAATGTTCTTGTTTCAAAGGATGTTATGATGGGCGACAAAGAGGCTGACATCATCGTTAATTCGGGTGTTGACCACATCAAGATTCGTTCGGTACTTGAATGTCGTGCAAAACACGGCGCTTGCCGTAAGTGCTACGGTTCTAACCTTGCCAACCGTCAGCCTGTTACTGTCGGTGAGGCTGTCGGTATTATTGCCGCTCAGTCAATCGGTGAGCCGGGTACACAGCTTACAATGAGAACATTCCATACCGGCGGTGTTGCATCTGCCGAAGATATCACACAGGGTCTTCCGAGAGTTGAAGAGCTTTTCGAGGCTCGTAAACCAAAGAGCCTTGCAATCATCAGTGAAATCGACGGTGATGTTCGTTTTGAAGAAATCAAAAACGCAAAGCACGCTGTTATCTTTAACAAGGAAACAGGGGAAGAAAGAGCTTACCTCATTCCTTTCGGTTTCCGTGTAAAGGTATTTGACGGCGACCACATCAAAAAGGGTGACAAGATTACCGATGGTGCTGTTAATCCGCACGATATACTCGATATTCTCGGACCAGAGGCAGTCATGAACTACCTTATTTCGGAAGTACAGAGTACCTACCGTTTACAGGGTGTTGAAATCAACGATAAGCACATTGAGGTTATCGTTCGTCAGATGATGCGTAAGGTTAAGGTTGAGGACGCAGGCGACACAGGCTTTATGTCAGGTCAGACCTACGACAAGAACGAAGTTCTTTACGAGAATGAGCAGATTAAAAAGCGTATTGCCAACGGCGAAGAAGGTCTTCGTGAGGCAACATTCACTCAGCTCCTCCTCGGTATCACAAAGGCAGCTCTTGCAACAGACAGCTTCCTTTCAGCCGCATCATTCCAGGAAACAACAAGAGTTCTTACAGATGCCGCTATCAAGGGTAAGGTTGATCCGCTCGTCGGTCTTAAAGAGAATGTTATCCTCGGTAAGATTATCCCTGCAGGTACAGGTATGCAGAGATATGCAGATGTTCAGCTTGAGAGTAATTCTGAGGCAGAAATCGTTGAGAATGACGATACAGACGATGTTATCGTTGCTCTTGAAGACGATGAAATTATGGACTTCTGATTTAACTGAAAACAGATAATGCATAAAAAAACACGGTATGTGCCAAATGGTGCATACCGTGTTTTTTTTTCGTTCGTAAAGACAGTTTGCAAAATGCAAAACATTGTTACACGACCGTTTTCATTTATAAGAAAGTTGTTTACAGATTTGTGCTGACAATCACAATGCTACGCTCGGGCATGATATGTTTTTTTACATTACAAACTGTCTTCCCGACATTAATTTTCAATTTTCAATTTTACATTTAATTAAAGCTGTCTGCACGAATGGGTACGGCGGCTCGCCGTATCACGAATTGATTTTGCTGTTGATTTGTTTTATTTGTGCCTTGATTTTGCAATATGTTCCAAGCCAAATACCAAAATAAATAAAGAGAAAAATTGCGCAATAGATTAGAATTCCGTATATGTTGTGTGGCATCCAACGCATTACATAGGCAATCGGGAATGATATCACGGAAATCACAATCAAATGTGTAACGGTCTGTCGGGTAAGACTCCACGAATCAACTTCCCAAATTATCGACGCACCGCAACACATTCCTCCGTAAATCATACCTGCTATTGTCTGCACAATAACCGCATTAAGCTGTGATTTGCAGAGATTTGTAAGTTCGGTTGGTACGGGATAAAAGTTACCGTCACCAACTCCGATTGATATGAAAAGTGTAATAAAATAACAAATCAACAGTCCAATCGGCATACCGACAAGAAATCGCAGAATAAATTGTTTTTTTAAGTTCATTTTCATTTTACACACCTAACCTTTCTTTGATTTTAGAAACATAACGGCGTGACACATAGGTGCTTTTGCCGTTGAAAAATTCAACACATATTGTTCCCGAAATTTTTAAATTGAAAGATTTCACTTCATTCAAATTAATAATTTCAGAGTTTGAAATTCGCACAAATTTTTTGCTGTCAAGCGTTTCTTCAAGTTTGTACAGCCGAGTGTTTACGCTGTATTCGCCTCGGGAAGTTACCGCAAAAATCTTCCCGTTTGCCGTGTATATGTTGTTGATTTCATCGGGCTTGATTATTACTATATCCTCTCCGTTGCGACCTGTCAGCGTTTTCTCAGAGCTTTTCGAGAGCAGTTTTAAATATTCGTTAATTTCGTCAGAAACTTCTGAGGTGTATATAACGCACAACGGCTTTTCGTAGTCTTTATCAATCTTGATTTTTACTTTCATACTCTTCCTCCTTTGCAAGTCAAAGTATATAGTAATCGGTTTTGAATTTCAACAGTTTTTCGCTATGCGGTATTTTTTACTGCATAAGTGGTATTTTTTCGTTTGCAAACTGTCTGCCCGACCGCAATTTTCAATTTTCCATTTTAAACTTTCAATTTAAAAAAACTTTCGCTCGGGCATAATATGTTTTTTTACATTACAAACTGTCTTCACGAATTGGGAACGGCGGCTCGCCGTATCACAAATAAAAAAGTCGGGAAACAGAAATTTTGCATTGAAAATCTGCTGCCCGACTTTAATTTTTAATTTGTAACTATTTTCTGCCGAGAATGTAATCTGTGGAAACTTTGTACAAATCAGCCAGTTTAATTAAATGCTCAACAGGAATTGACTGAAATCCTCTTTCGTAGCGTGAATAGACCGTCTGCTGAATTTCTAAATATTCGGCAACTTCACTTTGTTTCATATCATGATCTTCTCGCAAATCACGCAGTCTTTTAAAATACATATTATCACCTTGTATAGTATCTATCGGTACTATTGACTTTATCATAAATGGGTGATACAATGATTTTATAGTACTTAAAAGTACTAAAGCATTTAACTTAAAAGCACGCCGCAGTTTCAAGTGAGAAAAACTGCGGCGTGCTTGAATTTTAGGTTATAAAATTTTCAAAATGTACATTAAATAACCCTCCGAAATCATCGGGAGGGAAAATTTTTTATGATTTTATCTGCTCAAACCCGATTTTCTTTTGTCAAGATAATCCTGAAGAATTATTGTGGCGGCAACCTCGTCAACGACATTTTTACGCTTTTTCCCTCTTGTATTTGTGGTGTTGAGAAAATTGTGAGCCGTAATTGTTGTTCCGCGCTCATCCTGCATAACGCATTCAATGCCTGTTTCATTGCTCAGATTTTCGGCAAACGCTCTGGCATTCTGTGCGCTTTCGCCCTCACTGCCGTCCATATTTTTCGGAAGTCCCACAACAATAAGCTCGGCTTTTGTTTCTTTGGCTGTATTTGACACCTTTTCAAGCAACTGTTTCGGTGACTTTTCAAAGATAACCGTATATGGCGACGCTAAAAACTCGGTTTTGTCGCATACGGCAATGCCTGTGCGTGCTTTTCCGAGGTCAACTGACATTATAATCATTTTGTTTGTCCTTTCACTTTGGTTTACTCCATTATAATGCAAAATCGGAATTTTAACAACGGCTTTTTTTAATGTTGAACAATCTTTTGCGTAATTACTTTATTAAGTTTTTTCAAAGCTTTGTTTCTACAAAAGAATATAAAAATTCTCATTCACAAAAAGACAAAACTGTTACCCATAATATCCTATAATAAAAATACAAAAAGAAGTAAATCATTAAAGGGATGTTGATTTTTATGGAAGCAAAAACTACTTTGGCTCGCAGACAGGACACTGTTCAGGGCGATTTTATGCGGAAAATGCTCACAAACGCAGGTTGTCTGCTCTGCGGAATTTTGGTATCACGGGGAGCGGTTCTCGGAAGCCTTGCACCGTTCGGGGCATCATTTGCGGCGGCAGTTCCGAGAAAGTATCTTTTGTCATCACTCTTAGGCACGGCATTTGGTTATGTCCTGCTCAAACCCTCGGACAGCTTTCGTTACCTTGCCGTTGTGGCGGCAATAGGCGGTCTGCGGTGGCTGCTCGGCGATCTTGACAAGGTTACCAAAAGCAAGGTTTTTGCTCCGCTTGTGGCATTTGTTCCGATTTTTGCAACGGGTGTTTCGTTGCTTTTCGTAAGCACAAGCACTCTGACAACCTTTGCCGATTGCGTAACCGAGGCGGTAATTGCAGGTGCGGCGGCATATTTTATCAGCACGGCTCTGCACCTTGCAGGCGACAACAGAAGTTTTGAAGTTTTTTCGCAACAGGAAACAGCAAGCGTGGTTATGTCGGGGTGTATCCTGATTCTGGCTTTCGGCAGTATTGCTTGGCAGAATATCTCGTTCGGCAGAATTATTGCAATGCTCGTCATTTTGCTCTGTTCACGCTACGGCTCGGTTACGGGCGGTGCAATCAGCGGAATTTCAACAGGGGCGATTTTCAGCATTGCGTCAAGAGAGAACGGCTACATCTGCGGAGGTTTTGCATTCGGAGGACTTATGGCTGGGCTTTTTTCACAGCTCGGAAAATTAGGCTGTGCGATTGCCTTTGTAATCTCCAACGGTGTGATGTGCCTTGCGTTCGGTTCGCAGTTCGGAACACCGTCGGGTGTGCTTGTTGAAAGCCTTGCCGCAAGTGCGGTGTTTATGGTTCTTCCGAAAGAGGTCGGCAATGTGATTTCGCCCGTGTTTTCAAGCGACAAAAATACATCGCTCGGAGAGGCTCTGCGAAAAAATATTGTTATGCGACTCGACTTTGCCTCAAAGGCGGTCGGCAATGTAAAAAACGATGTTTCAAAAGTTTCTGAAAAGATGAAAAAGCTCTATTCGCCCACATTTGACGCTGTTTGTGAGGGTACAAGAAATGAAGTCTGCGAAACCTGCGGACTGAAAATGTACTGCTATGAACACAAGGGCGTACATCTGCGCACGCAAGGGCGAAAAGCTCTATATGGCCGATCCTGTCGTGGTGGAGGATCAGTCCATCACCACCGCAGGCAAGCAGAAGCTGGTCATCGACCGCAAGGAGCTGGACAAGATGAACGGCAAGCGTGTGCTTGTGGTGGATGATGTCATCTCCACCGGCGGCTCCCTGAAGGCGCTGGATGCACTGGCAGAGCAGACCCAGTGCACCATCGTGGGACAGGCCGCTGTTCTGGCCGAGGGCGATGCAGCCGAGCGCAAGGATATCATCTTCCTTGAGCCGCTGCCCCTGTTCTTCCACTAAGTAAGATGCGCCGCCCGCTCTGTGTTTTCTGCGCAGGAACGCTGGGGCTGGAGTTAGTGTGCGCCTTTTTGCCGCAAACGGGACGTTTTGTGCCGTTTGCGGCATTTTTTATTGCCGGTCTGCTGTGGGCGCTGGCGGGCCGTTTGCGCAAAAGCCCGGCCTGGGGTTATGGCATCTGCCTGATCCTGGGGGCTGCGCTGGGCCTTGTGCTGACCGGCTCCACGCAGGCAAAATGGGAAAAGCTCCAGACTGCTTACGATGGCCGCAGTGTCCTGCTGGAGGCGGAGGTGGAGAGCACCTCCTCTTCCTATTTTCCCGGCAGAGTGCGGGCGGTCCTGCGGGTGGAAACGGTGGACCGGGAGGCGGCCTCCCTCCGGGTGGAGTGCGCCAGCCTGCCCACCTGCAGCCCCGGCGACCGGGTCAAGGGCCGCTTTGCGCTGGAAATGCCCGATGACACCGCCCGCCTGAATGCCCTGGCCGATGGCATTGCCCTGAACGCTGCTTATGAGAAAGGCTTTGCGCTGCTGGGGCAGAGCACCTCCTTCCGGGCCCGGACGGCCCGGCTCCAGAAGCGGCTGAGCGCCGCCCTGCGGCAGGGGATGGCCTCCGGCCCGGCGGGCGTGCTGGCCGCCATGGTTACGGGCGACCGCACTCATCTCTCCAAGGAGCTGCGCACAGCCTACCGGGGCGCGGGGCTTTCCCATGTGCTGGTGGTCAGCGGAATGCACGTTTCGATCCTGTGCAGATCGGAAGAGCACACGTCTGAACTCCAGTCACGCCAATATCTCGTATGCCGTCTTCTGCTTGAAAAAAA
>ENA-USYR01000104-USYR01000104.1-human-gut-metagenome-genome-assembly--contig:-NODE-104-length-45717-cov-22.818493_pt1 | contig 45717 bp, 37 predicted proteins | sample MGYA00250064_ERZ773510 | MGnify/ENA primary metagenome ERZ773510 (study PRJEB29103, sample SAMN06112082) | human gut metagenome | biome: human gut; feature: ankylosing spondylitis patient; material... | reverse complement strand
GGCGGGGATGATCTGAATAATCGTTTCGTTCATGGTTCAGCTCTCCTTTTTTATGTGTGAATTTTTGTGCATTTCCATTCAGTCCTCAAGGCGCTGTGTCACCAGTCAGCCGGAGTGATTAGGGCGATGGCGGCTCTCATTGCGGGCTCTTATAAACTCACCACCTTCATACCCGGCTTGTACTGAAATCTTCTGATCTGAACGACTTCCGCGCGCTCAACCGGCTTGACCGCTTGAGCCGCCAGATACCTCTCCACTTCGTCCTCTTTGAAACGAATGCACCGCCCAACCCGGTATCCGGGAAGCCCGTTCGGCTTCGTAGTCAGTCGATAAATGGTGTAAATACTGACTCCGAAACGTTCGGCCAGATCCTGGGCCGTCAGCATTGATTTTTGGTTCATAGTGACTCCGCCCTTCTTATCCCATAAAGCCTGTTCTGCGATGCTCATTCCTTCTTGTAGACAACCGCATAGTTCTTCCCGTTGACCGTGATCGGGCTGGGCCTGCCGTGCGCCTCAATCCATGCCTGCACCTTCTCAACCACGCTCTCGGTATACTGGTAATCTACGCCGTCGTGCCCGTTGTTGCAGTAGGGAAGCCGTTCGCGCTCGTCCTCCGAGATGTCCAGCGCGGAGATAATTGCACCGATGGCCTGCGCATGGGGCACCTTGCCGCCGGATGCTTTGGAGTAGATGCCGAGCATTTCCGCGATGGTGCCCTTGTCATAGGTCTGCTTCATATTTTGGAAGGCCATGCGGGGGAGGTGAATCCCATCCTCGGAATAGAAATCGCTGAGAGCCATCGCCTGATACTCCGGCTTGGTGCCTGCCCGGTCATAGAGCTTTTGAAGGAAACTCGCCGCCCGGTTCTTGGCATTGAGCAGCATCGCCGTGGCCCGTTTGTCGGCGGCGGCCAGCTCCTCCGGGGCGCCTCCGGCCAGTCCGGAGGCGCGGTCCATCATGCGCTCCACTGCCCAGGACAGATTGACCGCCGTAGGGCGTGAGCTGACAAGTATTTTCCCTTTTCGGTCTAATTCTCTCAAAAGTCCGGGGGTATCCAGCCCCGCCCGCTCCATTTGACGGGCCAGGGCGGACAGGCAGAACCCAGCAAAGACGCCGATGGCGGGCGCGCCCCGCACCCGGAGGGTCCGAATGGCCTCCACCATCTCCTTCAGGTCCCGCACCGTGCGGTACTCCACCCGGCCGGGCAACCGCGTCTGGTCCAGCAGGACCACGCTCTCCCCGTCCTCTCCCAGGCGGACATTCTCCGGCTGGCTCTGTGCCGTCATACGCTCTCCTCCTCTGTTCTGGGCCCCGCCAGGACCGCATACCGGCCCGCCAGACCCAGCAGGGCCGTCTCCTGGGCCTCCGTCAGCTCCACACCGCCCCCCAGCAGCTGGACGTTGGCATAGATCCTGGCTGTCTGCTCCACCGTCTCCATCCGGTCAAAGGCGGACCAGAGATCCGGCCCCCAGGTCAGGGCCCCGTGGTTGGCCAGCAGCACCGCGCTGTGGTCCCGCACAAAGGGGCGGACGCTGTCCGGCACCTCCTGGGTGGATGGGAGGGCAAAGGGGGCCACCGGAACCTCTCCCAGGCCGCTGATGGTCTCGGTGAGGTACCGCTCCCTCAGCGGGCGGCGGCAGACGGCGAAGGCGGTGGCCATGGGGGGATGGGCGTGGACCACGGCGCGGACATCGGGGCGCTCCCGGTAGACCAGCAGGTGCATAGGTATCTCGGAGGAGGGGTGCCTTTCCCCCTCCAGCACCTCCCCGGACAGGGCGCACCTCACCAGCATCCCGGGACGCAGCCGCCCCTTGCCCACCCCGGAGGGGGTGACCAGGATCTGGTCCTCCCCCAGCCGGAGGGACACGTTCCCGTCGTGGCCCACAGTGTACCCCCGCTGGTACAGCAGACGGCACACCTGGCAAAGCTCCTCCCGGGCGGCGGCCTCAGCCGCCCGCTCCGCCTCAGACAAAGATCTCGCTGGGGGCCCGCCGTCCGGCATACTGGTCCTCCAGCTCATGCTGGTGGTAGAGATACCCCTCGTGGTCAAAGTACTTGGCCCCGGTGGGACACTTCTTCACGCAGGCGCAGCACTTGATGCACTTGCCGGCCACGTTGGACACATCGGCGGGATCGATGGAGCCCATGGGGCACAGGCGGGCACACAGGCCGCACTTCACGCACTTGTCCGGGTCGGTGACCGGCTTAGCCTTCAGGAAGTCCTTGATGGGCTCGCCGTGGCGGTCCCGGGGGGTGTAGTAGGGCCGGATGGGGTCGCAGCCGTTCACATGGACCGCCTCTCCGGGAAGCTCTGTCAAGCCTCTCACCTTGTCAGCTGTTTTCTCGCCAAGCTCACCCACCAGGGCCATATCCTCCCCGTCCGGACGGCCCGCGCCCAGAATACGGGAGAAGGAATGCTCGCCCACAAAGGCCCCGGCGGACACGGGGCAGAAGCCGTTGTCCCGCAGGACGTTGCGCAGCTCCATCAGTCCGTCGTCATAGTTGCGGTTGCCGTACAGCACCACCGGGACGGCCAGGGTCCCCTCCCCATGGATCATATCCCGAATGTAGGGCAGCAGCAGATTGGGCACCCGGCCGGCATAGACCGGGGTGCCCACCACCGCCAGATCCTCCGGGCCGAAGGACAGGGCCTGCTTCCGGGCCTCGGGCAGGTTGAAGCAGCAGGCCTCATACCCGGCCCCCAGCCGCTCCGCCAGATCCTTCGCCAGGGTGGTGACCACCTTCTCCGTGGTCCCGGTGCCGCTGAAATAGACGGCGTGTACCGTTTTGATGTTCATGTCCGTTCCTCCTCTGTGTCGTTCCGTTCTCTGTGCTGTGGAAGTTCCACCCCATCCGGGGCAGAACTTCTGAAAAGGTTTTTCACTTTACTGCATATTCTCCCGGTCCGCGCTCAGTCCAGCGCCCAGGTGACCACGCTGGTCTCCGCCACATACTGGGCCTTGACCTGGCCCAGCCGGGCCATGTGGCTGGTGGCCATGTGGGCCTTCTGGGCCTCCGGCCCGGTCCACCGCTCCACCAGGAGCAGGGTGCCGTCCTCCTCCTCCGGGAGGTAGTAGCGGTAGTCCAGGCACCCCTCCTCCCGGCGGATCTGGTCCAGGATCCCGGACTCCCGCATCATCTGCAAAAACGCATCCCTCTGTCCGGGAAGCATGGTATAGGTCACTTGAAACAGCATCATTGCTTCTACACTCCTTTTCCTTCCGCCGCCGCGGCGGCTCAGCCCCGCATCCGCCGGAACTCCAGATAGCCCTCCAGGATCAGGGAGGCCGCCACCGCATCCACTGTCTTTTTCCGCTTCTTTCCGTTCTTCCCCGCGTCAAACAGGATCCGGTGGGCGTCCACCGTGGTCCGGCGCTCATCCCACAGCACCGGCTTCAGGCCGGTGGCCTCCTCCACCCGGCCGGCAAAGGTCCGGTACAGCTCCGCCCGGGGGCCCTCTGTCCCGTCCATATTCCGGGGAAAGCCCATCACCAGCTCGTCCACCTGATAGGTCTGGACCAGCTTGACCAGCTCCTCCAGCACCACCTCCGCCTTCCGGCTGTGGATGGTGGTCACATCCCCCGTCAAAAATCCGGTGGGGTCGGAGACCGCCACCCCGGTGTGGGCGTCGCCGTAGTCAATGGCCATGATCCGCACACATCCGCCTCCTCTCTGCTTCTTTCTGCTATCACTATACAAGAAACGGCGGCAAATTACAAGCGCCTCCGGGGAAAAGAGTCCCCCTCATTTCAGGGCGTCGGACACCCGGAGCACCAGGTCCTCGTGGGTGCGGTCCACCAGATGGGTATAGATCCGCCCCGTGGTGGCGGGGGTGGAGTGGCCCAGGGCCTTCCCGATGTCGAACAGGGAGGCCCCCTGACAGGAGGCGATGGTGGCAAAGGTGTGCCGCAGGCCGTGGAAGGTGAGGCGGGGCAGGCCGTTTTTCCGCACAAACCGGGTGAAGGCCAGGGAGAGGGCGTTTGGGGAGTAGGGCGCCCCCTTGTGATCCAGGATCACATGGTCCGTCCGGTTGAAGACAGCGCCCTGCCGGGCCCGTTCCTCTTCCTGCCGCTCCTGCTCCCGCCCCAGCAGGAGGAGGACCTCCTCCGGGAGGTAGAGGGTGCGCACCGAGGCCCGGTTCTTGGTCTCCTTCTGGACGATGGTGGCCCCATAGGCGGTGCGGGCCTCCCGCACCAGGACCAGGCGGCGGCGGAAGTCCACGTTCTCCCACTTCAGGCCGCAGATCTCCTCCCGGCGCATCCCCAGGCTGCCCGCCATCTTCACCGCCAGCTCCAGAATGTGCCCCTCGATAAGCTGATAGAGCTGTTTCAGTTCCTCATTGTCATAAAAGAAGGCCTCCTTGACCCGGGACCGCGGCGGCTCCACCCGGTCCATGGGCGAGGCCAGAAGCATATCCTGCCGCACCGCGGAGCGCAGGGCGCTGGAGAGAAGGTCGTGGTGCCGCCGCATGGTGTTGGAGGACAGCCCGGCCGCCTGCTGGGTGTCCGTGTAGTACCGCTGGATCCGCTTGGCTGACAGGCGGCTCATGGGAATCCCACCCAGGGCAGGCAGGATGTGGTTGTCGATGATCTTCTGATAGGCGTACACGGTGGTCTCCGCCCGGTTGGGCCGGACGATGGACTCCATCCAGTACTCCAGCCAGTGGGCCAGGTCCATCTCCTCCCGGACCTCATCCTGTGGCTCCCGCGCCTGCCGCTCCCGCTGGGTGTGAAAGTCCCTCAGCCCGTTCCGGGCGGCCGTCAGCGTGGGAAAGGTCCGGTACTGCTTGATCCGCTTCCCGTTCTCGTCCCGGCCCAGCTCCATGCTGACATAGTAAAGCTGCCGCACATCGTCATAGGATATATTCCGTTCTACTGCTTTTCTTGCCATGGTGGTCTCCTCCTTGATTTCTCTCTTTGGGATGGAAGGCCCAGAAGGCCCGCGCAACGCTAGCATAACAGAGAGAAAGTTCAGGCAAAAGAGCAGAAAAGCCTCCGGCCCCGCGGGGCCGGAGGCAAGACGGCCGAACAGGCCGCAGCCGCTTTTTCAAAACGGATCGAACTTTATTCCATTTGGAACTGCTTCCGGTGGCAGAGCCAGTCGCACACCGGAGCGGCGAACAGGAAGAAGGAGAAGGGGAAGGCCAGGGCGGAGGCCCCCATGGCCTCCAGGGGCACGCTGCCGGCGATGGACCAGGGCACCACCGCCGCCAGCACGATGGCCGTATTCCCCAGGGCCTGGGACAGCAGAAGGCCGTCCTTCCCGCTGCGGCGGAAGCTCTCTCCCATCATCTGTCCGGTGAGCACCAGGGCGATAGACTGGTTGCACAGCAGGGCCGCGGAGGCCACAGACACCGCCGCCGTAGTCACATACAGGCCGGTCCTCCGGGCCATGCGCTCCAGCCGCGCCTTCACCGGCTCCAGTAGCTCCGCCCCGTTCAGGATCCCGGAGGAGGCGCAGGAGAGCAGCACGATGCACATTCCATTCACCATGGACAACAGGCCGCCGCCGGACAAAATGCCCGTCAGCTCCGGCTGCTCCACCACATATCCGGCCACGCAGCTCCAGGCCACCTCTGCCAGCGGCCTGCCCTGCTCCCACACGGCCAGCACCGCCGCCGCGCCGCAGCTGACCAGGATGGACCGGGCCGCGCTGACCTTGAAAAAGGGCAGCACCAGCAGGATGACCGCCGGCAGCACCACGGTCCAGGACAGGTCAAAGCCCTCCTCCAGGGCCCTCAGGATGGTCTGATCCACCTGCTGGATGGGGTGCAGCAGAGAGATCCCTCCGTAAAATACCAGGGAGAGGGCCAGGGGCAGAGGCGTGGTCCGCCACATCCGCAGCTGAAAGTCGTGCTGCTCCACCCCGGCCAGGGCGGCGGTCAGGGCCGCAGAGGAGGAGGCCGGGGACAGCCGCTCCCCCAGGTAGGCCCCGGACAGCACCGCGCCCCCTGTGACGGCCAGGCTGGCCCCGCCGCTGCGGGCGATGGCGGCCAGGATCACCCCCGCCGTCCCCGCCACGCCGAAGGAGCTGCCGAAGGCCATGGACAGGGCGGAGGCCAGCAGGAAGGCCGCCAGATAGAAGGCGCTGGGGTGCATCCACTCCAGGCCCGTGTGGACGAAAAAGGCGATGGTCCCGCTGGCCCGCCACAGGGCGGTGAGAAAGCCGATGAGCACCAGGATGCGCAGCACCACCAGCGAGGTGCGGGCCCCCTCCCCCGCCATACGGACCAGCGCCCGGAGGCTCAGCCCCCGGCGCAGCCCCACCAGGGTGAAGCACACCAGCCCCAGGGCCAGCCCCCAGGACAGGGACCACCCCAGCGCCATACAGGCGAAGGTCCCAACCAGAAATACAGCAAATGCGGCCAGAAGCTCCACGGTCCTATCCCCTTCTTTGGGCCCTCCGGCACCCCAGAGGGCCGCTTGTTGATGTCGTCTTTTAGTATAGAGGAAAATATCCCGTTTGTCGAATGATTCTTTTTGTACTTCTCCAGCCTGAGCGCAGCCTTCAGTCCACCTCCCCCTCGAACACGGTCACCGCCGGGCCGGTCATCCAAATGTGCCCGCTGTCCCGTTCCCAGTCCAGCTCCAGCACGCCACCCGGCAGCCGCACCGCGGCCCGCCGTCCGCACCGGCCGGTCCTGACCGCCGCCGCCAGCACCGCGCAGGCCCCCGTCCCGCAGGCCAGGGTGATCCCGCTCCCCCGCTCCCACACCCGGGCCTCCAGCCGCTCCCGGGTCCGGACCGCCGCGAACTCCACGTTGATCCGCTGGGGGAACGCCCCGCTCCCCTCCAGAATGGGCCCCACCCGCTCCAGAGGGACCGCCTCCGGCGCGGGGCAGAACACCACCCCGTGTGGGTTGCCCACATCCACCGGCCAGACCGTATAGGTCTCCCCCTCCGCCTCCACGGACACCGCGGGGGACAGCGCGGGGATCCCCATATCCACCGTGACCTGCTCCACCCGTCCGCCCCGGACCTGCAGCTCCAGAACGCGGGGGCCGGCGTCGGTGTCGATGGTCAGGCAGGTCTTGCGGGTCAGCCCCTTGTCATAGACATACTTGCCCACACAGCGGATCCCGTTGCCGCACATGGCCCCCCGGGAGCCGTCCGCGTTGTACATCTCCATGGTGAAGTCCCCGCCCCGTCCGGGACGGATGCAGATCACCCCGTCGCCCCCCACCCCGAAATGCCGGTCGGACAGGCGCACCGCCAGCCCCGGCAGATCCTCCGGGGCGCCCTCCAGACCGTTCAGATAGATGTAGTCGTTCCCAAGCCCGTGCATTTTGGTAATGTGCATCGTCCACCGCTCCTTTCCATACGGGAAAGGCTATGCGCCCGGCGGCCCGGGTATGACAGAAGGCCCGGCAGCCTTCCCCGCCCTGTTTCCCGCCGTCCCTTTTTGTGGAAACACCCACATCCCCTGGGCCTGCCGCCCCCGAACTTTGTCACATTAAAGGCTTGCATTTTCCCCGCCCAGGGAGTAATTTAAATGTGATATCTATCTCAATATGCACCCCCGCAGCGCGGCGGCGGACCAGTCGCCTCCCGGCAGCCGCCGCCCGCTCCTCTTCCCCTCTGGCCGGGCGGTCAGACCATACAGAATGGAAAGGATTGAACCTATGAGCGTCAATATCACAGAGATCTTCGGTTCCAATGTATTCAGCACCGATGTGATGCGGGAGCGACTCCCCAAGGGCGTGTTCCGCGAGGTCATGGACGTGATGGAAAACGGCGGCAACATCAGCATCGAGACCGCCGACATCGTGGCCAACGCCATGAAGGACTGGGCGGTGGAAAAGGGCGCCACCCACTATACCCACTGGTTCCAGCCTCTCACCGGCATCACCGCGGAGAAGCACGACTCCTTCCTCACCCGCCCGGAAAACAGCCGCACCCTGCTTCAGCTCACCGGCAAGCAGCTGATCATGGGGGAGTCCGACGCCTCCTCCTTCCCCTCCGGCGGGCTGCGCTCCACCCACTACGCCCGGGGCTACACCGCCTGGGACATGACCTCCCCCGCCTTCGTCAAGGAGATGACCGCCGGCACCATCCTGTGCATCCCCACCATCTTCGTCTCCTACCACGGCGAGGCGCTGGACAAGAAAACCCCCCTGCTGCGCTCCATGCAGGCCATCAGCACCCAGGCGCTGCGCATCCTCCGGCTGTTTGGGAACACCGCGGCCAAAAAGGTCATCCCCCAGGTGGGGTCCGAGCAGGAGTACTTCCTGGTGGACCGGGAGAAGTATCTGAAGCGCCGGGACCTCATCTACACCGGGCGCACCCTCTTCGGCGCACCCTCCCCCAAGGGGCAGGAGCTGGAGGACCAGTACTTCGGCGTCATCCGGGACCGGGTGGGCTCCTTCATGGCCGACCTGAATCAGGAGCTGTGGAAGCTGGGCATCCCCGCCACCACCCAGCACAACGAGGTGGCCCCCGCCCAGCATGAGATGGCCCCCATCTTCACCATGTGCAACCTGGCCGTGGACCAGAACCAGCTGACCATGGAGACCATGAAGCGGGTGGCCACCCGTCACGGCCTGGTCTGCCTCCTCCACGAAAAGCCCTATGCCGGCGTCAACGGCTCCGGCAAGCACAACAACTGGTCCATCGGCACCGACACCGGCGAGAACCTGCTGGACCCCGGCGACACCCCCAACGAGAACCTGCAGTTCCTGCTGGTCCTCTCCTGCATCATGAAGGCAGTGGACGTCCACGCCGACCTGCTGCGGCAGTCCGCCTCCTGCGTGGGCAACGAGCACCGCCTGGGCGGCCAGGAGGCCCCTCCCGCCATCATCTCCATCTGCCTGGGCGACCAGCTGGAGAGCGTGGTGGACCAGATCGTCTCCAACGCCGACTCCATCCAGCTGCTGGCCTCCGGCAAGCTGGACTCCGGCGTGTCCACCGTCCCCGTCCTGAGCCGGGACGCCACCGACCGCAACCGCACCACCCCCTTCGCCTTCACCGGCAACAAGTTCGAGTTCCGCATGGTGGGCTCCTCCGACTCCATCGCCGACGCCAACGTCACCCTCAACGCCATCGTGGCCGAGGCCCTGTGCGACGCCGCCGACGTCCTGGAGCAGGCCCCCGACTTCTCCTCCGCCTGCTCCCAGCTGATCCACGAAAACATGGCCCGGCATCAGCGTATCATCTTCAACGGCGACGGCTACTCCGACGCCTGGGTGGCCGAGGCCGCCCGCCGCGGCCTGCCCAACCTGGCCTCTCTGGTGGATGCGGTCCCCGCCCTCACCACGGAGAAGGCGGTCCGTCTGTTCACCAAGTTCGGGATCTACACCCAGTCTGAGCTGGAGGCCCGGGCGGAGATCATGTATGAGACCTATATCAAGGTCACCAAGATCGAGGCCAACACCATGATCCACATGGCCTCCAAGCACTACATCCCCACCGTCATCAGCTACACCACCCGTCTGGCCCAGTCCATCACCTCGGTGTCCGCCGCCTGTCCTGAGGCCGACCTGTCCGTCCAGCGCAAGCTGCTGACCCAGATCAGCGACTACCTCTCCCAGGCCTCCTGCGCCCTAGAGCAGCTCAAGCCCCTGATGGAGCGGGTGGACTCCATCCCCGGCGTGAAGGAGATGGCCCTGGCCTACCGTACCGCCGTAGTCCCTGCCATGGACGCCCTCCGCTATCCCATCGACGCCCTGGAGCTGCTGGTGGACAAGTCCGCCTGGCCAGTGCCCACCTACGGCGACCTGATGTTCGAGGTGTAAGCTGTTTTCCCTTTCCATCTGTTGATATTTCAAGCAGAGACGCCCCGGAGCAGTGCTCCGGGGCGTCTCTGCTTGTCAAAAACTATCCTGTGTTGTAAATTTACTTCTTCCCGTCTTTGGCCTTCCTCTCCTTGGCCTCCCGCAGCGCGTCGATCTCGTCCTCAAATTCGGGAGGATACATTCTCTCGATTATGGCCTCCTCCTCCAGGTCCGGCTCCATCAGTGAGAAAATGACGGGCTGGTCTGGATATTTTTCCGCCTCCGGCGCAGGCTAAGCCCTGGAGGTGAGAAGTTTGGATCCCAGCGGAGCACTGTTATCCTTCATCCACAAAAATGCCGCCATGGGAGTGGGGGCCATCCCCCAGGCCATGTCGCTGCCTCAGAGCCGGGCCATGGTCCCCGCCCTGGACCGGCAGCTCCGGGAGTACCGGGCCATCGCCGCCCAGTCCCAGGCCTATGCCCGGGCCCACGGCCGGCGGGAGCTGCGGGGCCCCGGCACCGCAGCCCTGGCCATGTCCGCCGCCATGCTGCGGGCCCAGTCCATGCTGGACCCGTCCACATCCAGGCTGGCGGAGCGGATGATCCAGGGCAGCACCATGGGCGCCGTCCAGATGACCCGCCGCCTTCACCAGCTCACCGGCCGGGCCGACCCGGCCCTGGTGGAACTGGGTCAGCGGCTGCTGCGCACCGAGGAACAGAACATCCAGGAGATGAAGCGCTTCCTCTGAACCGTACGAAGAGGAAAGCGGGCCGGAGGCAATACGCCTCCGGCCCGCAGCCGCTCATTTGTCCACGGAGAAGCAGAACCGGGTCTCCTGCCGGTACTCCGCCCCGGCCCGCAGCACCGGGCTGGGGAACTCCGGATGGTGGACGGCGTCCGGGAAGAACTGGGTCTCCAGGCAGAAGCCCCACCGCTTGCCGTAGGGGGCGTTCCCCTTCCCCGCGGGACAGCCGTCCAGATAGTTGCCTGTGTAGAATTGTACGCCGGGCATGGTGGTGCTCACCGCCAGAACGATCCCCGTCTCCTCCGACCAGGCCCGGGCCGCCGGGCGCAGCGTCCCCGCCGGGCCGTCCACCACCCAGTTGTGGTCATAGCCCCCCGCCATGGTCAGCTGGGGGAAGTCCTCGTCGATCCGCGCGCCGATCCGCACCCCCGCCCGCAGGTCCATGGGGGTGCCCTCCACCGGGGCCAGCTCCCCCGTGGGGATGGAGCCCCCGTCCGCGGGGGTATAGCGCCCGGCGTTGATCTGGATATACTGGCCGGCCACCGGACCGCTGGCGTGTCCGTTCAGATTGAAATAGCTGTGGTTGGTGAGATTGCACAGGGTGTCCCGGCTGCTCCGCGCCCAGTAGGCGATGGACAGCCCCTCCGGGGAGAGGGTATAGGCCACCCGGACCGACAGGTCGCCGGGGTAGCCCTCCTGGCCGTCCGGGCTGAACAGGGAGAGGACCAGCCGGTCCGCCCCCGCCTCCTCCACCTGCCACACCTGCCGGTCAAAGCCTGCCAGGCCGCCGTGGATGTGGTTTTCCCCGTTGTTGGCCGCCAGGGGATACTCCCGCCCGCCCAGGGAGAAGCGGGCCCCGCCGATGCGGTTGGCCACCCGGCCCACCAGGGCCCCCAGATACTTATCCTGCCGCCGGTAGTCCTCCAGACTGTCAAAGCCCAGCGCCACATCCACGGCCGCTCCGCTCCGGCCGGGCACTGTGAGGGTGCGCACCGCCCCCCCATAGGTCAGGATCCCGGCGGTGAGCCCGCCGCTGCGCAGCGTGATCTCCTCCACCTGTGTCCCGTCCGGCATCGTGCCGAAGGGGCGTCTGCTCCGTTCTTCCATACTGGCCTCCTTTCGACCCGCCTCCGCGCGGCTCCGGCCGCGGTCCGGCGCCGGGTCTTTGCTCCATTGTACCGTGTTTTTCCCCCGGAGGCAAGACGCCTTGCGCCTCTTCTCCCGGGCAGGGCGGTCTCTTCTCGCTTTTTTCTCCGTTTTTCTCCATAGTTTGCCCTTGCAACGGGAGGAAAAAGGCAGTATAATGTTGTCGTTGCATTGTGAATCGGATAAGGCAAATCCGCTCCGCGGTTGCGAATCCCGGTTCCTGGAGGTAACAATTATGGTAAAAGCGATCGTAGGCGCCAACTGGGGCGACGAGGGCAAGGGCAAGATCACCGATATGCTGGCTGAGAGCTCTGACGTCGTCATCCGCTTCCAGGGCGGCGCCAATGCCGGCCACACCATCATCAATGACCGCGGCCGCTTCGCCCTGCACACCCTGCCGTCCGGCGCGTTCTATCCCCACGTCACCAACATCATCGGCAACGGCGTGGCGCTGGACATCCGCAAGCTGGTGGACGAGCTGCGCTCCATCACCGACCAGGGCGTTCCCGCCCCCAACCTCATCATCTCTGAGCGGGCCCAGCTGCTCATGCCCTACCATACGCTCCAGGATGCCTATGAGGAGGAGCGGCTGGGAGGCAAGGCCTTCGGCTCTACCAAGAGCGGCATTGCGCCCTTCTACTCCGACAAGTATGCTAAGATCGGCATTCAGGTCTGCGACCTGTTCCACGAGGACCGCCTGATGGAGCGGCTCACCGCCGCGCTGACCATCAAGAACGTCCTGTTCCAGCACCTGTACCACAAGCCCGCCCTGGACGCCCAGGAGCTGTTCCAGCAGCTGCTGTCCCTGCGGGAGGAGATCCGCCCCTATGTGGGCGATGCGGTGGGCTTTGTCCACCAGGCCCTGAAGGAGGGCAAGACCATCCTTCTGGAGGGCCAGCTGGGCTCCATGAAGGACCCGGACCTGGGCATCTTCCCCATGACCACCTCCTCCCACACCCTGGCCGGGTTCGGCTGCGTGGGCGCCGCCATCCCCCCCACCGCAGTGGAGGACGTGATCTGCGTCACCAAGGCCTACTCCTCCAACGTGGGCTCCCAGACCGAGCCCTTCGTCAGCGAGCTCACCGGCGAGGCCGGCGATGAGCTGCGCCGCCGGGGCGGCGATCAGGGTGAGTTCGGCGCGACCACCGGACGTCCCCGCCGCGTGGGCTGGTTCGACGCGGTGGCCACCAAGTACGGCTGCATGATCCAGGGCGCCACCCAGGTGGCTCTCACCTGTCTGGATGTGCTGGGCTATCTGGATGAGATCCAGGTCTGCACCGGCTATGAGATCGACGGCCAGGTCACCGACCGCTTCCCCGTCACCCCCCTGCTGAAGAAGGCCAAGCCCGTGTTCACCACCCTCCCCGGCTGGAAGTGCGACATCCGCGGCTGCAAGGACTACAACGCCCTACCCCAGCAGGCCAAGGACTATGTGGACTTCCTGGAGGCCCACATCGGTGCGCCCATCACCATGGTCTCCTCCGGCCCCAAGCGCGAGGAGATGACCTACCGCACCCCGAAGCTGTGACCCACTGTGGGGCCGGACGCCGCCTCGGCGGCATCCGGTCCCTTCCGTTTTTTAGAAGGAGAACTGTCATGCGGCACCGTATTTTTCCCTCCCTTCTCTCCCTCAGCCTGGCCCTGGGCCTGTGCGTGCTGCCCGCCGCCGCCCTGGAGACGGACGACCTGAAGACGCTGCTCCAGACCTATTATGTGGACCAGGTCCCGGAAAATGTCCTGGACCAGGACACGGTTCAGGCCGTTCTGGACGCCCTGAACGACCCCTATACCACCTACATGACCGCCGAGGAGTACCAGTCCTTCCTGAACCAGGTGGACGGCGAGACGGTGGTGGGCATCGGGGTCTCCATCCAGACCACTGTAAACGACGGAGTGCAGATCCTCTCCGTGCTGGAGGGCTCCCCCGCCCAGAAGGCCGGTCTGTCCGCCGGCGACCGCATCCTGTCGGTGGACGGCGTCACCCTGGAGCCGGGCATGGACCCCTCCTCCCTCATCCGGGGCGAGGCCGGCAGCCGGACCACCCTCACTGTCCGGCTCCACAGCACCGGCAAGACCCGGGACTTCACCCTGGAGCGCCGGGCCGTGGTCATCCCCATCGTCACCTACGAGCTGAAGGACGGGGATGTGGGCTATATCAAGTGCGACAGCTTCGGCGCCTCCACCGCCGCCACGGTGCAGGAGGCCCTGGAGGAGCTGGAGGGCCAGGCGGACATCTGGATCATGGACCTGCGCTCTAACCCCGGCGGCACCGACGCGGCCGTCAACCTCACCGCCGGGAAGTTTACCAACGGCATCATGGTCTATATGCTCAGCGCCGACGGCCTGGCCTACTACCGGGGCATCCGCCCGGACGCCCCCGACTACACCGACGTCCCGGTGGTGGTCCTCACCAGCCCCTGGAGCGCCAGCGGCGCGGAGATGTTCGCCGCCGCCGCCCGGGACCACAGCTTCGGCATCTCCGTGGGCCAGCGGACCTACGGCAAGGGGGTGGCCCAGCTGGTCCTGGACGAAAAAAACGCCCCGGCCCTGTTTGACGGCGACTGCCTGAAGGTCACAGCCTACCGCTTCTACTCCCCCAACGGCGTCACCAACGACACCATGGGGGTCCTCCCCACCCTGCTGATCTCCCAGGAGAACACCGAGGCCGCCGCCCGCCTCCTGCGGGCCGACGTCCCCGGCATCGCGGACGGCTCCCTGAAGCTGGAGCTGGCCGGGCACACCTTCTACCTGGACGACCGGCAGGCCCGGCACGTGGACAACCGCGCCGCCTTCACTGAGCTGCTGGAGGCCCTGCCCCCCTCCGCCCACCTGTCCGTGGGGTACAGCGGCAGCACCTGGACTGAGGTGGCCCCGAAGGAGCTGGCCCAGCAGTGGGGCCTGGAGTTCCACAGCCGGACCTTCTCCGACACCGCCTCCTCCCCCTTCTCCCAGGCCATCGACACCCTGGCGGTGTACGGCCTGCTCTCCGGCTATGAGGACGGGACCTTCCACCCCGGGGAGACCATCACCCGGGCGGAGTTCAGCGCCATGGTGGCCTCCGCCCTGAACCTGCGCCGGAGCGACAGCGCTCCCTTCTCGGACGTGGACCCCTCCGCCTGGTACGCCGGCGCAGTCAACGCCATGGCCGCCAAGGGCTTCCTGTCCGGCGACGGGGACGGGCGCTTCCGCCCGGAGGACACCATCTCCTATGAGGAGATGGTCACCGTCCTCTCCTCCGTGGCCGCCTGGGCCACCATGGAGGGCCGGGAGCTGGCGGAGGAGAGCCTGTCCGCCGGGGACTGGGGCGTCTACCACGACTTCTCCGAGTGGGCGCAGATCCCCGCCCGGAACCTGGACCGCCTGGGGGCCCTGGCCGGCAGCCAGCAGCCCCGGGAGCCCGGCACCCGGGAGACCGCCGCCGGCCTGCTCCACGCCCTGCTGGAGTCCGCCGGCCTGCTCTGGGACTGACCCTGTATGAACTGCCCTCTCCCAGAGGGAGGGCGTTTTTCCTTGATTACTCTTGATTTATCAGAAAGGATATGGCAATACTATGACACAGATCGACATTATCTCCGGCTTTTTAGGGGCCGGCAAGACCACTCTCATCAAAAAGCTGCTGGACGAGGCCTTCCACGGTCAGAAGATCGTCCTCATTGAAAATGAGTTCGGCGAGATCGGCATCGACGGCGGCTTTCTCAAGGACGCCGGCGTGGAGATCACCGAGATGAACTCCGGCTGCATCTGCTGCTCCCTGGTGGGCGACTTCGGCGCCGCCCTGAAGCAGGTACTGGCCGACTACGCCCCCGACCGCATCGTCATCGAGCCCTCCGGCGTGGGCAAGCTGTCCGACGTCATCGCCGCCGTGGAGCGGGTGCAGAAGGAGGCCCCCGCTCTCCAGCTCCACAGCTTTGTCACCGTGGTCGACGCCACCAAGGCCAAGATCTATATGAAGAACTTCGGCGAGTTCTTCAACGACCAGGTGGAACACGCCTCCGCCATCCTCCTCTCCCGCACCCAGAACATGGACCAGGCCAAGCTGAACGCGGCTGTCAGCCTGCTGCGGAACAAGAACCCCAAGGCCGCCATCCTCACCACCCCCTGGGAGCAGCTCACCGGGAACCAGATCGTGTCCGCCATGGAGGGCGGCCGCTCCCTGGCGGAGGAGCTGCTGGAGGAGATCGGCCACAGCCACGGCGGGGATGAGGCGCACCACCATCACCACCACGAGCACCATGCCGGCGAGGGCTGCTCCTGCGGCCATGACCACCACGACCATGAGCACCATGATGAGCATGACCACCACGGGCATGACCACTGCCACGACGAGGCGGCCTGCGACGTCTGCCTGGGTCACGAGCACGGCCACGAACACCACCACGACCACGACGAGGCTGCCTGCGACGCCTGCTGCGGCCACCACCATCACCACGGACACGACGCCGACGAGGTGTTCACCTCCTGGGGCCGCGAGACCCCCCGCAAGTACAGCCGGGAGGACCTTCAGGACGCCCTCTCCGCCCTGGCCATGAGCGAGGACTACGGCTATATCCTCCGGGCCAAGGGCATGGTCCCCTGCGACGACGGGCAGACCTGGCTCCACTTCGACCTGGTCCCTGAGGAGTTCCAGATCCGGGAGGGCGCCGCCGACTACACCGGCCGCCTGTGCGTCATCGGCTCCGGGCTGGACGAGGCCGGGCTGGAAAAGCTGTTCCAGCTGGTGTGAGGGGGTCGCCGACATGAGTGATTCCCGGATCCCCCTGTACCTCATCACCGGCTTTCTGGACAGCGGCAAGACCACCCTGCTCACCGACACCCTGGCTATGGACTACTTTAATGACGGACAGCGCACAGTGCTCCTCCGGTGCGAGGACGGCGAGGAGGAGTACGACCAGGCGGAGCTGTCCAAGCGCAACTGCCGGGTGGTCCCGGTGGAGGACCAGTCCCAGATCTGCACCGCCTTCCTGGAGGAGGTGGACCGCCGCTATCAGCCCGAGCGCGTCCTGCTGGAGTACAACGGGATGTGGCCCATCCAGCTGTTGCGGGACCTGAAGCTGCCCCGGACCTGGGGCCTCTATCAGGCCATCGACGTCATCGACGGCACCACCTTCGAGATGTACCGCACCAATATGCAGTCCATGATCGTGAACATGGTGACCGAGGCGGACATGGTGCTGTTCAACCGCTGCACCCCGGAGATGCCCCTCTCCGGCTGGAAGCGGTCCATCCGGGCGGTCAACCGGATGTGTGAGATCGTCTTTGAGGACGAGATGGGCGAGGAGCTGGAGGTGGAGGACATCCTCCCCTACTCCCTGGAAGAGCCCCACATCGATCTGGAGGACGACGACTACGGCATCTGGTACCTGGACATCCAGGACCACCCGGAGCGGTATGTGGACAAGACCATCACCTTCAAAGCCCAGGCCATGACCAGTATGAAGCTGCCCCGGGGCGCCTTCATCCCCGGGCGCAACGCCATGACCTGCTGCGAGGAGGACATCCGCTTCTTCGGCTTCCTGTGCAAGTACGACCGGGCCCGCACCCTGAAAAAGGGCCAGTGGGTCAAGGTCCACGCCGTCATCCGCTGGGAGCAGGCCGACGTCTATGAGGGGGAGGGCGTGGTCCTCTATGCCGACCGGGTGGAGCAGACCGACGCCCCGGAGGATCCCCTGGTGTATTTCCGCTGAGCGCAAAGCACGGATGAACCCCGCCGGCGCGGGCCGCTGCATCAAGCAGCGGCCCGCGTTTTCTGCATCCTGTCTTTTATTTTTCCTATTATTTTGATCTGTCTTGTGATTTTTCCCGAAATGTGTTTTTTTACTACCATTCCGGCGCAGACTATGCTATGATGTTCCTGTAAGACGCTGCCCAAGCCTACTTATAGAAAAGAGGTTTTGATATGTACTGCATCCGAAAGGTCACCGATGACCTTCTCTGGATCGGCGGCAACGACCGCCAGAGCCCTCTCTTCGAGAGCGCTCACCCCGTCCCCCGCGGGATGTCCTACAACTCCTACCTCCTGCTGGATGAAAAGACCGTCCTGTTCGACACGGTAGACCGCGCGGTCCAGACCCAGTTCTTTGAAAATCTGGAGCACGCCCTGGGCGGCCGCCGCCTGGACTATGTGTTCGTCCACCACATGGAGCCCGACCACGCCGCCACCCTGGGGGATCTGATGATCCGCCACCCGGAGGCCACCATCGTCTGCAACGGCAAGTCCCTGAATATGATCCGCCAGTTCCACTGTACCGATCCCAAGGGGGCCCTGCTGGTCAACGAGGGGGACGCCATCTCCACCGGCCGCCACAGCTTCACCTTCTACAACGCCCCCATGGTCCACTGGCCGGAGGTGATGGTGAGCTATGACGCCGCAGACGGGATTCTGTTCTCTGCCGACGCCTTCGGCACCTTCGGCGCCCTCAACGGCATCCTGTTCGCCGACGAGGTGGACTTTGACCGGGACTGGCTGGACGAGGCCCGGCGCTATTACACCAACATCGTGGGCAAGTACGGCCCCCAGGTCCTGGCCCTTCTGAAGAAGGCCGCCGGCCTGGACATCCGGATGATCTGTCCCCTCCACGGCCCGGTGTGGCGGAAGGATCTGGGCTATATTTTGGACAAGTACGCCAAGTGGGCTGCCTATGAGCCCGAGGTTCAGGGCGTGCTCATCGCCTTCGCCTCGGTCTATGGCGGGACGGAGACCGCCGCCAATATCCTGGCCTGCCGTCTGGCGGAGCTGGGCATCCCTGTAGACCTGTACGACGTATCGGTCACCCACTACTCCTATGTGCTGTCTGAGGCCTTCAAGTACAGCCACCTCGTCTTTGCCTCCACCACCTACAACAACGGCATCTTCGTCTCCATGGACAATTTCCTCCGGGATCTGGCCCACCACGCCCTCCGCGGCCGCAAGGTGGCTCTCATCCAGAACGGCTCCTGGGCCCCTGCCAGCGGCAAGCTCATGTCGGAGATCCTGTGCGGCATGAAGGACATGGAACTGCTGGAGGCTCCGGTCACCCTGAAGTCCACCCTGGCCCCCGGACAGGACCAGGAGCTGGAGGCCCTGGCCCGGACCCTGGCCGCCTCCGTCCGCGGCGAGGAGCCCGCCCTGGAGGCGGAACCCGAGACAGCGGACAAGCCCCGGGGCTTCGTCTGCAAGATCTGCGGCTTTGTCTATGAGTCGGACACCCTCCCGGAGGACTTCACCTGTCCCATCTGCCGCCGTCCCGCCAGCGACTTCGAGCCGCTGGCCTGACCCCAGCCCCCAGCCGGAGCGCTCCGGCACAAATCTGAATGGAAAGCAGGTTGTCTTTATGAAAAAGTTTGTCTGTGATCTCTGCGGCTATATCTATGACGAGGCCGCCGGCGCCCCCGATGAGGGGATCGCCCCCGGCACCCTGTGGGCCGATGTGCCCGACGACTTTGTCTGTCCCCTGTGCGGCGCGGACAAGAGCCAGTTCTCTGAGGCCTGAGCCTCTCCCCCATCTGCAGCTCAGTCTTTTCCAACAGACTGCAATGCCCCAGGCGCTCCAAAGCGCCTGGGGCATTGTTTCTTCTTTCCCACGGCCGCACCGCCGGACAAAGTCCATCTGCTGCACGCCGCAGGGCTGTTCCCGTGTCCTCCGGGATTTACAGCGCCGGGGCCTTTCCGCAGCCCGGAACGGCTGTCAGGTTCCGGGTATGCCGGATCTCCTCCCAAACGGTGGTCTTTTGGAACATGCAGTGGATGGTAATGGGGATCCAGCTGAGCAGAAACAGCCAGTAGCAGGCCAGGGCCGCTCCCAGCCGCCGGTCCCACTTCCCCTCCACCGTCAGCACAAGGGCCGCCAGGAGCGTGGCCCCCAGGGCGGCAATGGCCAGGCTGCCCGCCGCGCCCGCCGCGCACAGCAGGGGCGAAAAACCGTCCGGCCCCATTTGGCCCGCCGCCAGGGCAGAGACCGCCAGATTGACCAGCGCCGCCATCTGGTAAGCCGGGATCAGCAGGGTGGCGCCTACATCCCAGGTCGCGCCGGAGGGCCGTGCCGCCAGCGCCCGCCCCACTGCGGGCAGATAGCTCCCGGCTACCTGGAGGGTCCCGCTGGTCCAGCGCCTGCGCTGCTTCACCGACTCCCGGAAGGTCAGGGGCTGCTCGTCATAGGTGACCGCCTTGGGGACCCAAAAGACCTGGACCTCCTCCAGGGCGCACTGGACTGACAGCTCCAGATCCTCGCTGATGGTCTCCGTCCGCCAGCCGCCCATTCGCTCCAGGACGGAAGCGGCCACCATAAAGCCGGTGCCGTTGATCATGGCGGGCAGGCCCAGCCCGGCCCGGCCCCCGTTGTGGAGGCGGTCCATCATCCAATAGTAGATGGAGTAGCAGCCGGACACCACGCTGTCATAGGGGTTCTTGCTGTCCCGAAAGCCCTGGGCTACCCGTGCCCCCGCCCGGTAGGCGTTGTTCATCTCCCGCAGGAACTGGGGGTCCGCCAGGTTGTCCGCGTCAAAGACGCAGACCGCGTCATAGCCCCGGTGCGCCAGCCGCTCCCACGCAAAGCGCAGCACCTCGCCCTTGCTCTTCACCGGAACGGTACACTCCAGCACATGGGCCCCAAAGCGCCGGGCTGCCAGCGCGGTATGATCCGTGCATTGATTGGGGACCACCCATATATCGTAGAGCTCCGGGGGATAGTCCTGCATCAGAAGGGTATTGATCAGGCTGCCCACCACCAGCTCCTCATTCCGCGCCGGGACCAGCACGGCAAAGCGCGTGGAGGCCGGATGTCTGCCGTACTCCATGGGCCGCCGCCAGGACATCAGGCCTACCAGCAGATAATAGCTCCCCCAAAGGGTGATCCCGGCGCCCAGCAGCGCCGCAGCCGCCGTCAGAAAGCTCATACAGACTCCTCCTCTGTCCGGTTTTGACCGGATTCTACCAGAGGAATCTTAAGAAATCCCCGGGGACTTTCTTAAGTTTTGACTAAAAGTGTGTGAAATCCCGCCTCAGGCTTGACCGGCCGCAAAATTTACAATTTGTTTATTTGACTATTTTTCTTTATTTTACTATAATAATTTATATATTTTACCTGATTTTTCAAGATTCCCCGGCCTGCCCCCTTCCAATTCTCAACATTTTCCTGTTTCTCAGGGGCACGCCGCAGTAAGGAGGTGCCCCTTTGCTTCGTTTTGAACACGTTTCCCTCTCCTACGGCAGCCAGCAGATCCTGGATGACCTCTCCTTTGAGATCCAGGAGGGACAGATGGCGGTGCTCATCGGCCCGTCCGGCTGTGGAAAGACCACCACGCTGAAGATGATCAACCGCCTCATTGAGCCAACCGCGGGCAGGATCTATCTGGATGGACAGGACATCACCACCAAGGACAAGGTGGAGTTGCGCCGCCACATCGGCTATGTGATCCAGCAGATCGGCCTGTTCCCCAATATGACGGTGGCCCAGAACATCAGCGTGGTCCCCACCCTGCTCAAGTACAGCCGGGAGGAGTGCGACCGCATCGTTCGTGAGCTGCTGGACATGGTCAACCTGCCCTATGAACAGTACGCCCACAAGTACCCCTCGGAGATGTCCGGTGGACAGCAGCAGCGCATCGGCATCCTGCGGGCCCTGGCCGCCTCCCCTCCCATCGTTCTGATGGATGAGCCCTTCTCCGCCCTGGACCCCATGACCCGCCGCACCCTCCAGCAGGAGGTGCGCACCCTCCAGCAGAAGCTGAACAAGACCTTCGTCTTTGTCACCCACGACATGGCGGAGGCCCTGGACCTGGCAGACGTTATCATCTTCATGGATCATGGCAGGATCGTTCAGATGGCTCCCCCGGAGGAGATGCTCTCCCATCCCGCCAGCGGCCAGATCCAGGACTTTTTGGGCAAATTCATCGACCTTCAGGCCCACAAGGAACTCACCGCCGCCGACTTCATGCGCACCGGCGTCTACACCGTCTCCACCCGGAAGGGGATCAACGAGTGCATCAGCAAGATGCAGCGCCACAACGTGGACACCCTGATCGTGGTGGACGACCAAGCCCGGTATCAGGGTACCGTCTCCATCGCGGACATCCGTCTCACCGGCCATGTGGTCCAGACCATCGAGCCCCTGATCCGCTGCAACACACCCACCGTCCATGCGGAGGACAACGCAAAGGACTGCTTCGACCAGCTGATCTCCAGCGGCGCGCCCTATCTGGTGGTGCTGGACGGCCAGGGGCAGGTGGCGGGCATCATCACCAAGACCAGCATGGCCTCCGCCATGGCGGAACAGCTTTGGGGGTGAGGACGCATGAGCATCCATGACCTCCCCGTCAAGCTGGCGGAGCACCTGTTCTTCACCCTGGCCTCGGTGGCCATCGGCTTCGCGCTGGGCGTGGTTCTGGGCGTCCTGCTGTCCCGGCGGCCCAGGCTGTCCGGCGTGGTGCTGCCCATCCTGTCCATCTTCAACACCATCCCCGGCATCGTGTTCATCGGCCTGCTGTTCCTGGCCTGGGGCACCCACGCGGCCACCGTGCTGGCCGCCCTGGGGATCTACGCCACCTTCCCGGTGCTGAAAAACACCTACGCCGGCCTGGTGTCCGTGGACCCGCAGTATCTGGAGGCCGCCCGGGGCTGCGGCATGAGCCCGTGGCAGAGCCTGCTCCGGGTGGAGCTGCCCCTGGCCCTGCCCACTATCATCGGCGGGCTTCGGATGTCCACCGTCTACACCGTCAGCTGGGCGGTGCTGGCCTCCATGATCGGCCTGGGCGGCCTGGGCGACTTCATCTACGCCGGCCTGAGCTCCAATGACAACGCCCTGATCCTGCTGGGGGCCATCCCCGCGGCCCTGCTGGCCTTCGCCCTGGGCACCCTGGTGGATCTGCTCCAGCGCCGGACGGTGCCCAAGGGGCTGCGGAAGGGAGGTTCTGCCACATGACCCTCTCCATGATCCTGACTCATCTGGCCCTTGTGGTGGCCGCCCTGGTCTTTGCCATTCTGGCCGGCGTCCCACTGGGCATCCTGTGCTACTTCTACCCCTCCGCCCGGCGGGTGGTGCTCCGGGTGGTGGACCTGATCCAGACCACCCCCGCCCTGGCCCTTCTGGGCATCATCATGGTCTTCATGGGGGCGGGCAAGCCCACCGTCATCGTCGGTCTGGCCCTCTACTCCCTGCTGCCCATCGTACGGAACACCCACCTGGGCCTGAGCCAGGTGCCGGAGTACCTCATCGAGGCCGGCCGGGGCATGGGCATGACCCGGATGTACCGCCTGCTCCATGTGGAGCTCCCCCTGGCCGCCCCCATCATCTTCACCGGCATCCGCATCGCCACGGTCAACGCCATCGGCACCGCGGTCTTTGCCTCCTTCGTGGGGGGCGGTGGACTGGGCAGCTTCATCACCACCGGCATCCGTCAGGATGATATGGAGGCCATCCTGCTGGGCACCGGCGTGCTGATGGCCATGGCCCTGGTCCTGGATCTGCTGATGGGACTGGCGGAGCGCTATCTGAACAGCCGCACCGGCCAGCGCTCCCGAACCAGCCGCCTCATTGCCCGGGCCGCCTCCGCCGCTGCCTGCGTTGCCGCGGCTGCCCTGTGCGTGGTGGCCTTCTTCCCCCAGCGCACCGACGGTCTGGTCCTCTACCAGGGCGAATTTTCCGAGGTGCAGCTGGTCAACAGCATGATCCAGCAGCTGGTGGAGGAGCGCCACGGCATCCCCGTCACCATCAAGGACCAGATGACCGCCAAGAACAACTTTGCGGAGCTGTCCGGGGCGGGGCACTCCTGCGACCTGATGTATACCTGGGACGGGACCCTGCTGACCACCATCATGGGCCTGGACACCTCCGACGTTCCCGACGGCCAGACCCTCTATGAATTTGTGGACCAGCGGATGCGCGGGGAGTACGGGCTGGAGCTGATGGGAAAGATCGGTGTGAACAACACCTACTCCATCGGCGTCACTCAGCAAGTGATGGACACCTATCACCCCGAGACCATCAGCGACCTGATCCCCATCGCCGGCCAGCTGCGCTTCGGCGCGGAGCAGGACTTCTTCACCGACGCCGGCAGCATGAAGTTCGGCCCGTTTTCCAAGTTCTACGGCCTGAACTTCCAGGACGTGCTCCATGTGGACATTATGATGAAGTACACTATGGTGGAGCAGGGCGCGTACGACGTGATGGTGGTCTATGCCACCGACGGTCTGAATAAGCGGGCTAACCTGACCATTCTGAAGGACGATCTCCACTTCTTCCCCGACTACTACGGCACCATCCTGGTACGCAGCGACCTGTTTGAGCGCTTCGCTGAGGAGGCCCCCGGCCTCAAGGAGACCCTCCAGCTGCTCAACGGCCAGTTCACCGATGAGAAAATGAGCGAGCTGACCTACCGTGTGGATGTGGAAGGCGAGGCGGTGGACGATGTGGCCCGGGATTTCCTGATCTCCGCCGGGCTACTCCCGGCCTGAACCGCTCCGTTTCAAGACAGCCCCCGGACCTGACTGCGTCAGATCCGGGGGCTGTCTCTTCTTAAAAAATATTCACCAGGGAGGGCTGCTCCATCTCCGACAGCAGCTCCAGCTGACAGATCAGCTCCGCGTTGGCGGCGGTGTACTGGTCGGACTCCTCCAGGGCCAGGTACTGATCCAGGGCCCGGAAGCCCCGGAGGATCTGGTCGGTGTCCGAGTGGCGCATCATCACATGGAGATAGGCGTCATGGGCCTGCCAAAGGCCGAAGCTCTCCCGGCTGAGCCGGGCCGCCCCCTCCCAGTCTCCCCGGTCGGCCAGCTCCTGGGCCTGTTCCAGCTGCCCGGCCATCCGCCCGGAGAGCCGGTCCGCGTACCACGCGTTCCACAGCGCTCCCCCCAGCAGGACCAGCAGCAGCGCCGCCGCGCTCCACAGCCGCTTCACGCGCCCCGCCTCCCCTCCCGCTCCCGGGGAGCCAGATAGATCTGTCCCTGCTCGTCCACCGTCATCAAAAAGACCTCCTCCCAGCGCTTCAAGCCCCGCTGCTCCAGCTGCTTGTCCAGCCAGTGCCCGTCATAGCCCCGGACCCGGAGGTTCCGCTCCAGCAGCCGCCCGTCACTGATGAGCACCAGCGGCAGCCCGGACTCCTGGGCCTCCAGTCCCAGCTGTCCCAGGGTGGGCGGCTTCTCCGCCGCCCGCGGCAGGACAGAGAGCTGCCCGTTGGTCTCCAGAATGGCGTACTCCACCTTTTGCGGGTCTGTATAGCCCTGGCTGCGCAGCTCCTCCAGCAGCTCGTCCACCGTCAGCCGGTTGCGCCGCATCTCCCCCTGGTCGATCTCCCCCCGGCGGATGACCACGCTGGGCCGCCCGCACAGCAGCGCCCGGAACCGGATGCTTTTCATGGTCAGCACCGACAGGATCATGGTCATGGCCAGCAGGGCCAGGATGGGGACCACCCCGGTGAGCAGCGGGATGCCGAAATCCTGCATGGGCACCGCCGCCAGGTCCGCGATGATCAGGGAGAGCACCAGTTCCGAGGGCTCCAGCTCCCCCACCTGGCGCTTGCCCATCAGCCGGATCCCGGCGATGATGAGGATGTATAGGATGATGGTGCGGATCAGTCCGGTGAACACAGTTTTTCGCTCCTTCCGTCGATGTTCTGCGGCCCTGACGCCGTGGACGGCGGCCGCTCCCACACAGTTTTCCCGGTTTTCCTTCGTACTATCCCAGCCCGCCGGGAAAGTCTCTCCTGGGACTTTCCTGCAATATGCCCAAAAGTGCAGGGAAATCTTTTTGGAAAAAGGGAGTTCCCCCTCTTGAAATAACCCCGAATTTTCGATACAATATCTTGAAACACTTTGAACATGGATATGGCTAAGTGAACTGGAACAGAAGGGCGTGTGAGTGAATTGATGAAAGCGACTTTGATCCTGGCCAACGGAAGCGTTTTTTCCGGGACCAGCATCGGCGGCACCTCCGACCGGATCTGCGAGATGGTGTTCAACACCTCTATGACCGGCTATCAGGAGATCCTGACCGACCCCTCCTATGCCGGACAGGGCGTGGTGATGTCCTATCCCCTCATCGGCAATTACGGCGTCAACCACGAGGATAACGAGTCCAGCCGTCCCTGGGTGGAGGCCTTCGTGGTCCGTCATCTGTCCCCCCGGGGCAGCAATTTCCGCTGTGAGGGCGATCTGAACACCTATCTGAAGGAACACGATATTACCGGCATCCAGGGCGTGGACACCCGGGCACTGACGAAAATACTCCGCAGTCAGGGGAGCATGAACGGTATGCTCACCTGTGCGGAGCATTTTAATGTCGCCGAGGTCATGGAGCGGCTGCGCTCCTACGAGGTGAAGGACACCGTCCGCAAGGTGACCCGGACCCAGCCTGAGGTGTTCGAGGCCTATGGCGAGGAGAAGCATCTGGTCGCCGTGATGGACTACGGCGTGAAGCAGAACATCATCGAGTGCCTGCGCCGCCGCGGCTGTAAGGTGGTGGCCCTGCCCGCCTATACCCCCGTCGGCGAGGTGCTCTCCGGCGGCTTTGACGGCGTGATGCTCTCCAACGGCCCCGGCGACCCGGAGGAAAACACTGAGATCATCGCCGAGCTGCGCAAGCTCTATGACAGCACCATCCCCATCTTCGGCGTGTGCATGGGCCACCAGCTGCTGGCCCTGGCCACCGGCGCCAAGACCGGCCGCCTGGCCTACGGACACCGGGGCGGCAACCACCCCGTCCGGGACCTGGAGAAGAACCGCGTGTTCATCACCAGCCAGAACCACGGCTATATGGTCCTCTCCGACACGGTGGATCCCGCCGTGGCCGAGGTATCCCACATCAACGTCAACGACGGCACCTGCGAGGGACTGAGGTACAAGCGCCCCAACTGCTTTACCACCCAGTTCCACCCCGAGGCCAACGCCGGCCCCAAGGATACGGAATACCTCTTCAACCGCTTTATTGATTCCATGGGAGGTGCCAAGTAATGCCGAAGTATACCGATATTAAGAAGGTCCTGGTGCTGGGCTCCGGCCCCATCGTCATCGGCCAGGCCGCCGAATTTGACTATGCCGGCACCCAGGCCTGCCGCGCGCTGAAGGAGGAGGGCCTGGAGGTCGTCCTGATCAACTCCAACCCCGCCACCATTATGACGGACAAGGACATCGCCGACCACGTCTATATCGAGCCCATGAACCTGCCCTCCATCACCCAGGTCATCGAAAAGGAGCGCCCTGACGCCCTGCTGCCCAACATGGGCGGCCAGACCGGCCTGAACCTGGCCATGGCGCTGTATGAGAACGGCACCCTGGAGAAGTACGGCGTGCGCCTGCTGGGCACCAGCCCCGCCTCCATCCACAAGGCGGAGGACCGCCAGGGCTTCAAGGACTGCATGGAGTCCATCGGTCAGCCCTGCGTCACCTCCAAGGTGGTCAACACCGTGGAGGACGCCGTCTCCTTCACCAACGAGATCGGCTACCCCGTGATCGTCCGCCCCGCCTACACCCTGGGCGGCACCGGCGGCGGCATCGCCTACGACGAGGTCTCCCTGCGTGAGATCTCCGACCGCGGCCTGAACCTGTCCCGTGTCCACGAGGTCCTGATCGAGCGGTGCATCGCCGGCTGGAAGGAGATCGAGTTCGAGGTCATGCGGGACTCCGCCGGCAACGTCATCACCATCTGCTCCATGGAGAACATCGACCCCGTGGGCGTCCACACCGGCGACTCCATCGTGGTGGCTCCCACCCAGACCCTGGCCAACCGGGAGTTCCAGATGCTCCGCTCCGCCGCCCTGGACATCATCTCCGCCCTGGAGATCGAAGGCGGCTGCAACGTGCAGTTTGCCCTGAATCCCGACAGCTATGAGTACGCGGTCATCGAGGTCAACCCCCGCGTGTCCCGCTCCTCCGCCCTGGCCTCCAAGGCTACCGGCTATCCCATCGCCAAGGTGGCCGCCAAGGTAGCCCTGGGCTATACCCTGGACGAGATCCCCAACGCGGTGACCGGTAAGACCACCGCCTGCTTCGAGCCCACCATCGACTACTGCGTGCTGAAGATCCCCCGCCTGCCCTTTGACAAGTTCACCACCGCCAGCCGCACCCTGGGCACCCAGATGAAGGCCACCGGCGAGGTCATGGCTATCGCCAACTCCTTCGAGGGCGCGCTGATGAAGGCCATCCGCTCCCTGGAGCTGAACGTCCGGGCGCTGAAGCTGGACAAGCTGGAGGGCCTGTACACCGACGAGATCGAGGACCTGCTGGTCCAGGTCACCGACGAGCGGCTCTTCGTGGTGGCCGAGGCCCTGCGCCGCGGCTTCTCCCCCCAAAAGATCAACCACATCACCAAGATGGACATCTGGTTCCTGGACGGCTTCCAGCGGATCATCGCCATGGAGAACGAGCTGAAGTCCTGCAAGGGCGAACCCGACATGGACACCCTGAAGCGCGCCAAGGAGATGTGCTTCGCCGACAGCTACATCGGCGCCCTGTGCGGCATGACCCAGGCCCAGGTGAAGGCCCTGCGGGAGCGGTATGGCATCATCCCCTCCTTCAAGATGGTGGACACCTGCGCCGCCGAGTTCGACGCCGAGACCCCCTACTACTACTCCACCTACGACGGAGAGAACGAGGCGGTGGACAACGGCTCCGGCAAGAAGAAGGTGCTGGTGCTGGGCTCCGGCCCCATCCGCATCGGCCAGGGCATTGAGTTTGACTACTGCTCCGTCCACTCCGTGTGGGCCTTCCGCCGCATGGGCTATGAGACCATCATCATCAACAACAACCCCGAGACCGTCTCCACCGACTTCGACGTGGCGGACAAGCTGTACTTCGAGCCGCTGACCGCTGAGGACGTGCAGAACATCGTGGAGCTGGAGAAGCCCTGGGGCGCTGTGGTCCAGTTCGGTGGACAGACCGCCATCAAGCTGGCCAAGGCGCTGACCGAGATGGGCGTGCAGATCCTGGGCACCTCCGCCGACGGCGTGGACGCCGCCGAGGACCGCGAGCGCTTTGACGAGATTTTGGAGAAGTGCGCCATCCCCCGCGCCAAGGGCCGCACTGTCTATACCACCCAGGAGGCCCTTCAGGCGGCCAACGAGCTGGGCTACCCCGTTCTGGTCCGTCCCTCCTACGTTCTGGGCGGCCAGGGCATGGAGATCGCCTACTCCGACCGGAACATTGAGGAGTTCATGCGGATCATCAACCTGACCGTTCAGGAGCACCCCATCCTCATCGACAAGTACCTCATGGGCCGTGAGCTGGAGGTGGACGGCGTGTTTGACGGGGAAGACATCCTCATCCCCGGCATCATGGAGCACGTGGAGCGGGCCGGCGTCCACTCCGGAGACTCCATCGCGGTCTATCCCCCCATCAACCTGGAGGAGAAGCACCGGGAGCTGATCCTGAAGCACACCAAGAACATGGCCAAGCACCTGAACGTCATCGGCCTGATCAACGCCCAGTATATCCTCTACAACGACGACATCTATGTCATCGAGGTCAACCCCCGTTCCTCCCGCACCATCCCCTATATCTCCAAGGTGACCGGCGTGCCCATCATCGACCTGGCCACCAAGGTCATGCTGGGCGAGAAGCTGAAGGACCTGGGCTATGGCACCGGCCTGTACCGCGAGGCCAGCTATTTCGCCGTCAAGGCCCCCGTGTTCTCCTTTGAGAAGCTCACCGATGTGGACACCGGCCTGGGCCCCGAGATGAAGTCCACCGGCGAGGTGCTGGGTCTGGCCGAGACCTATCCCCAGGCCCTGCTGAAGGCCTTCAAGGGCGCCGGTCTGAAGGTGCCCAAGCGCGGCAGCCGGATCATTGTCACCGTGAAGGACGAGGACAAGGCCGAGATGGTAGGCATCGCCCGGGGCTTCGAGGAGATGGGCGTGGAGATCTATGCCACCTCCGGCACCTGCGACGCCCTCACGGAGGCTGGCATCCAGTGCAAGCGGGTCAACCGTGTCTCCCAGGCCCACCCCAACATTCTGGACATGATCCAGAGCGGCACCGTTGACCTGATCATCAACACCCCCACCAAGGGGCGCAAGCAGGACAGCGACGGCTTCAAGATCCGCCGCTCCGCCGTGGAGCACTCCGTGGCCTGCGTCACCGCCATCGATACCGCCCGGGCCGTTCTCACCGTCCGGGAGCAGAGCCGCAGCGAGGACCTGACCCCCATCGACATCACCAAGATCTGATCCTTTTCTCCCCGGGCCCCGGCGGGCCCGGGGAGAACTTTTATCCGCCCCTCCCCTCTCCTCCGGAACCTTTCTGCTGTTGGAGCGGCTTACCCCCCTGCTGTCATCCCATAAACACAAAAAACCACACCTTATGGTGTGGTCCTGAAATTCGGATCTATATCTCCTTACCGCTCGCTGGCAGAGACCTCCTTGCACTCGTAGATCAGGTCCTCCAGATCTTCGGCTGCATTCAATGCAAATCCCATCGCGCTCACCTCCTTCCGTTTCTGTCTGTGAGTATAGCCCCTTTCTTCGCTCCCAGCAAGCAGCTTACCGTAAAAGCTTTGTAAAATCTGGCGGAGAGAGCCATCCGCTGCTGGGATCACTCCCCCTCCCCTGCTCAAATTTTGTCAAACTATACTAGGAACCCTACTCTAAGATCTACGCATTTTATCCATGCTTGAAGGCACAATATCTTGCGAAACCACCCGAATTGTGGTACTATGAGTCATACAAAAAATAGGAGGCGCTGCAATGAAGCAGGACATGATTCTGATACTTGATCTGGGCAGTGAGGAAAATCCCCGTCTGGCCCGTGAGATCCGTGCACTGGGCGTTTACAGCGAGATCCATCCCCACGACATCACCGCCGAAGAGCTTGCCGCTCTGCCGAATGTGAAGGGCATCATCCTGAACGGGGGTCCCAACCGTGTGGTAGACGGTGTGGAGATCGACGCCGCCAAGGAGATCTACAACGCTCCTGTGCCCGTGCTGCTGGCCGATCACAAAGGCGATCAGCCCTGGCCTGAGGATGCCGCGGCCCGCAAAGAGGCACTGAGCAACTTTGTGTTCCAGGTCTGCGGCGCACAGGCCAACTGGAATATGGAGAACTTTATCGCCGACCAGGTGGAGCTGATCCGCCAGCAGGTGGGTGACAAGAAGGTCCTTCTGGCTCTGTCCGGCGGCGTGGACTCCTCTGTCGTGGCCGCTCTGCTCATCAAAGCCATTGGCAAGCAGCTGACCTGTGTCCATGTGAACCACGGCCTGCTGCGCAAGGGTGAGCCTGAGCAGGTCATCAAGGTGTTCCGGGACGAGATGGACGCCAACCTGATCTATGTGGACGCGGTGGACCGCTTCCTGGACAAGCTGGCCGGCGTGTCCGATCCGGAGCGGAAGCGCAAGATCATCGGCGCGGAGTTCATCCGTGTGTTCGAGGAGGAGGCCCGCAAGCTGGAGGGGATCAAGTTCCTGGGCCAGGGCACCATTTATCCCGACATCATCGAGTCCGGCACCAAGACTGTGAAGGCGGTCAAGAGCCACCACAACGTGGGCGGCCTGCCGGAGGACCTGGACTTCGAGCTGGTGGAACCCCTGAAGATGCTGTTCAAGGACGAGGTGCGCGCCTGCGGTAAGGCTCTGGGCCTCCCCGATTCCATGGTGTACCGCCAGCCCTTCCCCGGCCCCGGCCTGGGCGTGCGCTGCCTGGGCGCCATCACCCGTGACCGCCTGGAGGCCGTCCGGGAGTCCGACGCCATCCTCCGTGAGGAGTTTGCCAAGAACGGCCTGTGAGCAACTCTGCGGGAAGGCAGGTCAACACTGTTCCCTCGGCAGCTTTGAATACGAAAGAGGGTACACCGGCACAGTTTTGCCCGAAGTCCACCACTAACGTCTCTCCCGGACTTACGGTCATCTCCGTACCCGATGCGAACTCACGGGCGATAATTACCTTACCGAACTCGTTCTCTTTCGCTCCTTCTATATTCTTCCAAATATATGCTCTGATAGGAGCAAGAGCAAGATCTGTACGCAGATAGACTTCCGCTCCGTCTGAAGGCAGGATGTCGCCGGAGAATTCTGTATTCTCTTCGGGGGTGGAAAGTTTGTCCACACATTCGTAGCCCATCCGTTCGCGTGCATCGTACTCTTCTCCGTCAAAGATGCCGGCATGTTTCACCGGGCCGGCAATTCCGGCTTTCCAGTTTTTAAGGTCAGTACCGTAACGCTTTTTGGTTCCGTCAGAAAAAGTTAGTTCCAGTACACCACGGAAGGCACATTTCTTGCCTATCATGCCGTCATATCCTCCGGGAGTTATGATTTTGTCACCCCACCATCCTGGCGTCACCTGTACGGAAAGCATGTTCTCGGCGTTTGGCTTGGTACGGATGATGTCTGTAATATCATAGGTGAAAGAACGTTTGGTCTTGGCATAGTGTGTGAAGCCCGGTTTCAGAAATTCCCCGCCTACAGGTTTCCCATTCACATACAACTCGTAAACTCCCAGTCCAGCGGTCATCCACTTGGCGGAGACTATTTTCTGTTCATTTTTCACGGTAGACACGAACCAACTGGCACCATCAGCTGCGCGACCGTTGTTATGTCCTTTCACTACAGGGGCGTCTACTGCTGAAATCCATTTGGATTCGTTCCAGGCTGATGCTTCCAATGGGTCAGTACGTTTTCCGACTTCGGTTGCGTTTATCAGTCCGCTATTCAAGAAAAGCGCGAGAATCATTATCGGGATAAGATTCTCAAAACAATGGAAATTCATTTTCATACTTATATGTATTTTTTAGTATTAAAAGATTAACTTGGAAATGCTGTTTTAGTTTTACAGGGCTTTCACAACAAAATTACAGAATTATATGATATGACAGACGATTTCTGCATTTTTTTTGACTCAATGCTGGTTTCTATTCAATCCGGAACTGACTCATAAGTCCGATCTGATTGAACAGACGACAGGAACTTTGTACATTGAATGATCGATTATCAAGCAAAACAATGATATATTGTAAAATAATATAATCAATACAATCATTCAGCCTATTGTACCTATTATTTACCAAATAAGAAAAGAAGATGCCAGTTATTCATTGCAATCATTCTTTCTTCTTTACACAAAAACCTCGAAATCGAATAAACTCTATTCAAGTTTTTAATAAATAACGAAGGGGTTTATTATAAACGGTATCCAAGTTTATTATAAACTCTTTTTTGACACTTTCAATATTTGAAATAGAATTATTGCAACAAAAATGGGCAAGAACCTTCACAGTTTCTTGCCCATTCGTTATCCTCGTTATGCAATTTTGCACATTAACCTATTGAACTTTATGTAATAAAATTTATATATTTCATTGTTATTTCTTTATTTTATTGACCTCAAATATACAAAATAAAAAGAAGAAAGTCAATAGGGAAAGCGTGGTTATCTGAAAATAAACACGTAAATTTGTGCCTCGAATTAGAAATAACAGTATAAATCACTATAAATAAAAACTTTATCACTATGGAGTACAATTTCAGAGAAATTGAAAAGAAGTGGCAGAAAAGGTGGGTAGAAGAGAAAACCTACCAAGTTACGGAAGATGATTCGAAGCAAAAATTTTATGTACTAAACATGTTTCCTTATCCATCAGGAGCCGGCCTACACGTAGGTCATCCGCTGGGATACATTGCTTCGGATATTTACGCCCGTTACAAACGACTGCAAGGCTTCAATGTACTCAACCCGATGGGATATGACGCTTACGGTCTGCCGGCAGAACAATATGCTATCCAAACCGGACAGCATCCTGCCATCACTACCGTCAACAATATCAACCGCTATCGCGAGCAGTTGGACAAAATAGGTTTCTCTTTCGACTGGAACCGTGAAATCCGTACTTGCGACCCGGAATATTATCACTGGACGCAATGGGCCTTCCAAAAAATGTTCAACAGCTATTATTGTAACGATGAACAGCAAGCCCGTCCTATCGAAGAACTGGAAAAAGCCTTCGCCATCTACGGAAACAAAGGACTGAACGCCGCTTGCAGCGAAGAAATCAGTTTCACTGCCGAAGAATGGAACGCCAAAAGCGAAAAAGAAAAGCAGGAAATCCTGATGAACTATCGTATCGCTTATCTGGGTGAAACAATGGTAAACTGGTGTGCCGAATTAGGAACTGTACTGGCTAACGACGAGGTAGTAGACGGAGTCAGCGAACGTGGCGGTTTTCCTGTTATCCAGAAGAAAATGCGCCAATGGTGTTTGCGTGTATCTGCGTATGCACAACGCTTGCTTGATGGATTGGACACGATCGAATGGACAGATTCTCTGAAAGAAACCCAAAGAAACTGGATCGGACGTTCGGAAGGTGCTGAAGTGCAATTCAAAGTAAAAGACAGTGACCTCGAATTCACAATTTTCACCACTCGTGCAGATACCATGTTCGGTGTTACTTTTATGGTATTAGCTCCGGAAAGTGAATTGGTGGCACAATTAACGACTCCTGAACAAAAAGCAGAAGTAGACGCTTACCTCGACCGTACCAAAAAACGTACGGAACGTGAACGCATTGCCGACCGTAGCGTTACCGGTGTATTCAGTGGTTCGTATGCCATCAATCCGTTCACAGGTGAAGCAGTACCCGTATGGATCAGCGATTACGTACTGGCCGGATACGGAACAGGAGCTATTATGGCTGTACCTGCTCATGATAGCCGCGACTATGCATTTGCCAAACATTTCGGATTAGAAATCCGTCCGTTGGTAGAAGGTTGTGATGTTAGCGAAGAAAGTTTCGATGCAAAAGAAGGTATCGTGTGTAACTCTCCGCGTCCGGATGTCACTCCTTACTGTGATCTTTCACTGAACGGACTGACTATCAAAGAAGCGATAGAAACGACCAAGAAATATGTAAAAGACCACAATCTGGGCCGTGTGAAAGTGAACTACCGTCTGCGTGACGCTATCTTCTCCCGCCAGCGTTACTGGGGTGAGCCGTTCCCTGTTTACTACAAAGACGGAATGCCTTATATGATCGACGAAGCCAGCCTGCCGCTTGAACTTCCGGAAGTCGCTAAATTCCTGCCTACCGAAACAGGTGAACCTCCATTAGGACACGCAACTAAATGGGCTTGGGATACAGTAAACAAATGTGTCGTAGAAAATGAGAAGATTGACCATGTAACCGTCTTCCCGCTGGAACTGAACACCATGCCGGGATTCGCCGGTTCTTCGGCTTACTATCTCCGCTACATGGACCCGCATAATAATAAGGCATTGGTTGATCCGAAAATAGACCAGTACTGGAAAAATGTAGACCTATATGTAGGTGGTACCGAACATGCAACAGGGCACTTGATCTACTCTCGTTTCTGGAATAAATTCTTGTACGACATGGATGTGTCTGTAATGGAAGAGCCATTCCAAAAGTTAGTAAACCAAGGAATGATTCAAGGTCGCAGTAACTTTGTATATCGTATCAAAGACACCAATACTTTCGTTTCACTGAACCTGAAAGATCAGTACGAAGTTACCCCTATTCACGTAGACGTAAATATCGTATCTAATGATATTTTGGATTTGGAAGCATTCAAAGCATGGCGTCCTGAATATAAAACAGCCGAGTTTATCCTCGAAGACGGAAAATACGTTTGCGGATGGGCAGTTGAAAAGATGAGTAAATCAATGTTCAATGTAGTCAATCCGGATATGATTGTTGAGAAATACGGTGCAGATACACTTCGTATGTACGAAATGTTCCTCGGCCCGGTAGAACAGTCTAAACCGTGGGATACAAACGGAATCGACGGTGTACACCGTTTTATCCGCAAATTCTGGTCGCTGTTCTACAGCCGCACGGACGAATATCTGGTGACAGACGAACCTGCAACGAAAGAAGAATTGAAGAGCCTTCATAAATTGATTAAGAAGGTGACAGGTGATATTGAACAGTTCTCTTATAATACATCTATCAGCGCATTCATGATTTGCGTAAACGAACTCTTCAACCTTAAATGCAGCAAGAAAGAGATTCTGGAACAGCTCGTTATCACGCTCGCTCCTTTCGCTCCGCATGTCTGCGAAGAGTTGTGGGACGTATTGGGACACGAGACTTCCGTATGCGACGCCCAATGGCCTGCATACAATGAAGAATATCTGAAAGAAAATACTGTCAACTATACCATCTCTTTCAACGGAAAGGCACGTTTCAATATGGAATTTGCAGCAGATGAAGCTTCGGACGTTATTCAGGCGGCGGTATTGGCCGACGAACGTTCGCAGAAGTGGATTGACGGCAAGACTCCAAAGAAAATCATTGTCGTTCCGAAGAAGATTGTAAACGTTGTAATTTAAAGTATTAAGTAATAAGTATTAAGTATTATCCGTAGCCGCTATCCCAATATATCCGCCAGGTTAATACTTAATACTTTATACCTAATACTTTAAAAATCCTATTACTTAAAATCCTATGCATAAACTATCAAAAGCAGAAGTAATGAGAGAAGTGAAAGATTATATCTACATCACTCTCGGATTGATAAGCTATTCTTTGGGATGGGCTGCATTCCTGTTACCTTATCAGATAACTACCGGAGGAACTACCGGTATCGGAGCTATTATCTATTATGCAACGGGATTTCCAATCCAATGGTCATACTTCATTATTAATGCAGTTCTGATGACCTTTGCCATCCGGGTATTAGGTCCAAGATTTAGTATAAAAACCACTTATGCTATTTTTACACTGACTTTTCTGCTTTGGTTATTCCAGTTGGTGGTGAACAATTATGTAGAAGCGCCGGATATGACGCCGGACGGTAAACCGTTGTTACTCGGTACAGGGCAGGATTTCATGGCCTGCATTATCGGTGCAGCCATGTGCGGTGTAGGTCTGGGTATCACTTTCAACTACAATGGAAGTACGGGTGGAACAGATATTATCGCCGCTATCGTCAATAAATACAAAGATGTATCACTCGGACGAATGATTATGATTTGTGATGTATTCATTATCAGTTCCTGTTACTTTATATTTCATGACTGGCGCCGGGTTATTTTCGGTTTTGTCACTCTGTTTATCATCGGCGTTGTGCTCGACTGGATTATCAACAGTGCCCGTCAATCGGTTCAATTCTTTATCTTCTCAAAGAAATATGACGAAATAGCCGACCGGATTATTAAAGATGCCGACCGGGGAGTAACAGTACTCGACGGTACGGGATGGTACAGTAAAAACAATGTGAAAGTATTGGTAGTACTTGCCAAGAAACGTCAGTCACTCGACATCTTCCGTTTGGTAAAACGCATTGATCCGAATGCTTTTATCTCTCAAAGTTCTGTTATCGGCGTGTATGGCGAAGGATTCGATAAGCTAAAAGTGAAATAATAACTGGCTGAAAAGTATTGAACAACCTTGTTAAAACAAAAAATAAGATGATGAAACGCAAACTTGTATTTGCTACCAATAACGCTCATAAACTGGAAGAAGTAGCCGCTATCTTAGGAGATCAAGTGGAATTACTAAGTCTCAATGATATCAGTTGCCAAACAGATATTCCCGAAACAGCTGAAACACTGGAAGGAAATGCGCTATTAAAATCTTCCTATATCTATAAAAACTATCATCTGGATTGTTTTGCCGATGATACAGGATTGGAAGTGGAAGCCTTGAACGGAGCTCCCGGAGTCTATTCCGCCCGCTATGCAGGAGGTGAAGGACATGACGCCCAGGCTAATATGCTCAAACTTCTTCACGAACTGGAAGGAAAGGAAAACCGTAAAGCGCAATTCCGCACTGCTATTTCGTTGATATTGGACGGAAAGGAGTATCTCTTTGAAGGAGTGATAAAAGGCGAAATAATCAAAGAAAAACGTGGTGATTCCGGATTTGGCTACGATCCTGTATTCATGCCTGAAGGTTACGACCGGACTTTTGCCGAATTGGGAAATGATATAAAAAACCAAATCAGCCATCGTGCACTGGCTGTACAGAAACTTTGTGAGTTTCTGCAAAGCTAATTATACATACCCACTTAAAATATAAAACACAATGAAGAAAATTACTTTATTTACTTTACTTACGTTACTGTTATGTACTTCATGTGTAACAAAAAAGAAGTTCATGCAGGCAGAAATGGCAGCTACTATAAGCAAAGATAGTTTGCAAGGATTATTGACCGACTGCCGCAATATAAACGCGCAAATGTCGGCACAAATCAAGAACCTTTTGCGTGATACGACCAAAATGGGAAACAGTATCCGCCAATATCAGAGTATGCTGAATGTCAACATGACTGAACAGGAAAAACTAAATGCCCTGTTGAGCCAGAAGAAAAACGAGCTGAACGAAAGAGAACGTACCATCAATGAGTTGCAGGATATGATTAAAGCGCAAAACGATAAGGTACAGAATCTTTTGAGCAATGTAAAAGATGCCTTACTTGGTTTCAGTACCGACGAGCTGACCGTTCGTGAGAAAGACGGAAAAGTATATGTAGCTATGTCCGATAAACTATTATTCCAATCAGGAAGTGCCCGCCTGGATAAACGCGGAGAGGAAGCTCTCGGCAAACTGGCGGAAGTACTAAACAAGCAGACGGACATTGATGTATTTATCGAAGGTCATACGGATAACAAACCGATCAATACTGTACAATTCAAAGATAACTGGGATTTAAGTGTGATCCGTGCCACTTCCGTAGTTCGTATCCTCATCAAGAATTACAATGTAAATCCTTTGCAGATTCAGCCTAGTGGTCGCGGTGAATATATGCCTGTGGATGATAATGAAACAGCCGAAGGCAGAAGTAAGAATCGCCGTACGGAAATTATCATGGCTCCGAAACTGGATAAGTTGTTCCAGATGCTTCAAAGCTCGGAAGAATCCAAATAAAAAATAATTGATTCAATAATCAACAATAAAAAATCCTCCCAGTTTATTAACCGAGAGGATTTTTTTATCTTTAAAGAATTGAATTATTTTAAGACAGTTTCTAACTGTTATTCATTCAAGAACAATAATAGAAACCAAATTTCTTTATAATCCCAACTTAGCTGAAATCTCCAGCATCCGCTGAATCGGCTTCACTGCCTTCTTTGCCACCTCCGGATCTACTGTAATTTCCGGTGACTCATTCTTCAGACACTCATAGAGCTTCTCTAACGTATTCAACCGCATGAAGCTACACTCGTTACATCCGCACGTACTATCGTTCGGTGGAGCAGGGATAAACGTCGTCTGCGGACACTTCTTCTGCATCTCATGCAAGATACCCGATTCGGTAGCCACAATATAGGTGTTTTCCGGATGATTCACTGCATACTTCAACAATGCTGCCGTAGACCCTACCACATCAGCCAGTTTCAATACTGTACTCTTACATTCGGGATGTGCCAAGACCAACGCTTCCGGATGCTGCGCTTTCAATTCCACAATCTTTTCAACAGAGAACTGTTCATGCACGTGACAGGCTCCGTCCCAAAGCAACATATTCCTGTTCGTAACAGAGTTGATATAATTACCCAAATTCCTATCCGGACCAAAGATTATTTTCTCATCTTTTGGGAAGCTTTCCACGATCTGCTTCGCATTGGTGGAAGTCACCACCACATCTGTCACTGCTTTCACGGCAGCTGTTGTGTTGACGTACGAAATAACGGTGTATCCCGGGTGTTCTTTGACAAACTGTGCAAACTGATCCGCCGGACAACTGTCCGCCAACGAACAACCTGCCGCCATGTCGGGTACCAACACTTTCTTGTCCGGACAAAGCACCTTTGCCGTTTCCCCCATAAAGTGAACGCCACACATCACAATAATGTCCGCTTCCGTTTTGGCTGCCCATTGAGCCAATGCCAAACTGTCGCCAACGTAATCGGCGATGTCTTGTATTTCCCCTTTCTGGTAGTAGTGTCCCAGAATGATTGCATTCTTTTCTTTCTTTAGCTCGTTAATAGCCTTTATGAGTTCATTCATAATAATATTCTTATTTCTTTCTTTTTAAAAAAATCCTTTGTTAGTGATGATAGCCTGTTAATAATGTTAGCAAATAAATACGATTTTTCTTGCCGGATAAGTTATTAGTCCATACTTCTGTTTTATGAGTTGGTTATGAACTGATGTGAAGGACAAGATATTCTATCCTACTTGCTTCATTATCAATGAAAGCATTGTTAAATGCCGTCAAATAGGAGTTTGCTATTAACTCCCTGTTGATAAAGTGCAAAGTTAAAAACTTTATGGATATAAACAGGCAGATAAGTGCTGAAAAATATGTTTATGTCTGTGTAGAAAGTTTTGGGTTAGTTTTTTGGAATGTTCATAACGAAGGCCTCTTATACCTTCTTTTGAATAATGCAAGAATTATTTTTCAAAATCTTTGCCGATAGTTTTGACAGGTTTTAAACCGTTATCAACATCTTGTTAACTGAAAAGAATTACCTTTGTGGACAAGAACATAATAAAAGAAAAGACGTATGCGTAAACTGAAAATAACAGAACTGAACCGTATCAGTGCCGAAGAGTTTAAACAAGTTGAAAAACTGCCTCTGGTAGTAGTGCTGGACGATATTCGTAGTTTGCACAATATAGGTTCTGTGTTCCGTACTTCGGATGCTTTCCGTATTGAATGTATCTATCTGTGTGGTATAACGGCCACTCCTCCACACCCTGAAATGCATAAGACTGCACTGGGGGCAGAGTTCACTGTCGACTGGAAGTATGTTAATAACGCTGTTGATGTTGTTGATAACCTCAAAAACGAAGGGTATATCGTTTATTCTGTAGAACAGGCGGAAGGAAGCATCATGCTTGATGAACTTCAGCTGGATAAAACCAAGAAGTACGCTATCGTAATGGGAAACGAAGTGAAAGGGGTACAGCAGGAGGTTATTGACCATTCGGATGGCTGTATAGAGATTCCTCAATACGGAACGAAACACTCTTTGAATGTTTCCGTAACTACCGGTATTGTGATTTGGGATTTGTTCAAAAAGTTACGTTAATAGCATAAATCCAGTTGGTTAATAAGTCGTTTATAACTGGTTTATATCATAGTTAATTGTTTAATAATCAATAGAGGTGTGATTGTTTATAAGTATAGAATCCAAATGATGTAATTATACTCTTTGCAGGATATATAGATACTGTTTACAGGAGATATATATCCTGCGTGTTGGACATATATGCGCTGTACATTGGATCTATAGTTCCTGCAAGTAGCATCTATAGCTCTTACATATTGTTTATGTACGTCCTGTAAAAGCAGAATAAATGTTGGTAAATTCAGAATAAGGAAGGTTATACCCCGACTTTACTAACTCCGGTTAATAAAGTCGGTTAATAAGTATTGAATGTGTAATTCAAATCTGTTTGTTCTTCACTATCAACACTAACACAACACATTTTATTAGTTTGTCTTTACCTGCCAATCATATCAAGTTGTTTTATTTCACAGGTTCTATTTTTATGAAAAGTACACCATGTGAAGGTACGTCAGATTGGTATTTATTTATATAAACTCCTTTATCCTTTTGCTCCCAAAGATTACGCACTTTCTGTTTACCTTGAATATTCAGTTGATCCCAGAAAATAGATATGTCCTGTTTATTATCGGATAGATTGAATAATCCGACTGCTATGGAACCATCTTTTAATGGTTTACTCCATACTTCAATTTCTTTATTATTATCAGCATATACTCTGCTACCTTGTATACCGGCAATATCTTGGTTAATGGCTATTACTTCTCTGTTACTTAATAGATTCATTGTAAAATCATCCATCTGTTCCAGATCGCATCCTATCAGTAAAGGCGCCGCTAGAATACTCCATAAAGTGATATGAGTATATTGTTCATCAGGAGATAAATGTGTAGAATGTATATTTTTTCCCCAGCCAACCTTTCCTACAATGAGCATATCCGGGTCATTCCAACTGCCTGGTTTGGCAAATGGTTGCCACTTATCCTGAAGGAAACCTATGGTAGTCATACTACACCAGGAATCATAAATATCTCCTGTTGTCCGCCAGACATTTGTTAGATTGCTCCAGTCTTCTGCCAGTTCAAATGGGGCAGCATTGGAGATGCTATATAGAATATCTCTTCCCGATTGGCGTAAAAGATATGATAGTTCTGCTGTATGGGCTATATCATTAGTTACCCAGTCGTACTTAATATAATCGAATCCCCATTCTGCCCATTGCTTTACGTCATTTTTAGCAAATGAAAATTCTCCATATCTGCGGCTTGAATTGACAACTTTACCATTACGTGTATCAGCACTGCTGCCAATGTATCCGGCAAAAGTTTGTACCCACGGAGAAGAATATATTCCTATTTTGAGACCTTTACTATGTACATAATCAACAAGACCTTTCATATCAGGAAATTTATCGTTCGGCATTATTGCATTGTATTTTCCTCCACGTACGCCTTGCCATCCATCATCGATATTTATATAAGCATATCCATAATTGACGAGTCCCAGTTCTACCATGCGGTCGGCCATCCTTCTTATTTTCTTGTCATCAATGTCTGCTCCGAAAATGTTCCAGCTATTCCAGCCCATAGGAGGAGTCAGACTTATCTTTTCCCCGATTTCAAGAGTTAAGTCTTTAGTAGTTTCTCCATATTGATTTTTAGCGGAGATATGAACAGTATAGGTTCCCGGATTTATCGCTTTTCCTGTAATAATGCCGGTATTGCTATCGATGGATAATCCTTCGGGTAAATTAGTTGCAGTTATATTTAGTGGTCTTTCTCCTGAAACAGGTACTGTAAACAGAAATGGATTTCCCGGGCGGGCACCATATATATAAGGAGCATTAATCATAGGCTGCCTTGCCACAGCAGGAGTTAGGATGTATTCCTGTTCACGTTCTTTTTTTACCGAAACAGGATCGGCACCTTTCACTTCAAACCTGGCATTTACCCAGTTGGTGCGATCTCCGGCTATTCCATCTCCTGCATGATCGACACGTAAGATTAGAGATTTTATACCCTTAACAGAAATATCTATTTGTTTTGCTTTTTCTCCTGCATGCATGATTCCACTTCGCCAGATGATTTTGCCATCTCCTAAAATTATAAATTCGGCACTGGCTTGTTTTAATTCGTGTTCGGGTGCGGAATCATCTATCCCTGCAGATGCCTTGAAGGAGACTGTTTTGCCGTCAAGTTTTATGCGGAATACGCTTGCGGCATGTGTACCTACACCCCGGTCAAATTTTTCTCCGGCGATAGAAAGTGGTGTTTTCCACATTGATTGATTGGCTATTGCTTTACCTGCAGATTGATCGACGTTAGAGAGATCTAATTCATCTAACCATACTATACGGGGAGCAGTTGTAAAGCTCGAAAGCAGTATGATTAATAATGCGGAGAAGTATTTTTTCATTGTATTTGAAATTAGTATTAAATAAATTCTTTACTGCAAAAGTATAGGATAGGATTGATGAAGTTGAATAAAAAAGAGAATAAAATGAAAACAAAATCTGGACAAAACGCAAATAAACCACTTTATGCTTGACAATTACTAGATTTTATTTGTATTTTCACAGCGGATTTTTATTTCTAACTAATTGGTTCGTGTTTAATTTTGATATAAATGATGGACGAATATAAGGACAAAAGGTACATAAAGGAAATAATAAAAGAATATAATATTTTATTAGAGTCGTGGGGTTCTTCCGAGTCCTGGGACTTAAATCAATTTAAAACACTGGAAAATATGATCTTCGAAACAACGAAGATCGATGTAAATGCTAACACACTTAAACGATTTTTTCAACAGAAGACAGGTAATCCGCAGTTGGCGACAAAAGATGCTTTGTGTCGTTTTTTAGGTTATTCGGGGTATACTGACTTTGTAATGAAGAAAACGAAGAAGGAAGAGACTACCAATATTCAGACAGAAGACGTTGTTGAAGAAACGAAGGAACATACAAATGACACAGACAAAAAAGCAGATAGTTCCCAGTTAGAAAAAGCTCCGAATAAAGTGACGAAAGATCCGGAAGAAGTATCGAATCGTATCTATAAGAAAAATAAATGGTATGTAAATTTTGCTATTATACTATTATTGATAATAGGTGGATATATGTTGTATACGTATAAGTTGAAAGATATGTATGTGGAGTATCTGCTCTCAAAAATAGAATTTACCACTTCGCAAGTAAAAGGAATTTGTCCGCTTACAGTTACATTCTCTTATCATATACCAGCTTCATTATTTGAAGATATTACTGTTATGTATGAAGAAGCGAATGGAGATATATCCGAAAGAAAACTAAATGAAAATATAGATAAGATAAATGCTACCTATATATATGAAGGTGAAGCATTCTGTCATCTGAAGTATAAAGATAGAATTATAAAGACCATTCCGGTGGAGTGCCGTAAGACGGGGTGGTCGGTTTTCGTCCGTGAGGAAAGAAAGAAAATATTTCGGGTTTTTCCGATGGAGCAGGCTTACAATGATTCGGGATATGTAAGTTTGCCTATAGAAAATGTCCCACAAGAGGCGCATACTAATCACATGTTTGTCAGCTATGTGTTTTATAAAGAAAAGTTGATAGACGGAGATAATTTCATATACGAGGCACGCGTCCGCAATTCAAAACAGGAGAATGCAGTTCCTTGCTCGGATATTATCATGTATATACATTCGGATACAGCTATGCATGGCTTTGCCATGAATGAAAACGGATATGCATATATCAAATTCATCAGTGGAGAAAATACAATTAAGGGAGATGAGTACAACTTAAGCCGGTTTAATTTCAACTCTTCCGAATGGCACGTCATGACTATCAAAGTAGTGAATAAGAAAACTACCTTCTACGTAGATGGAGAAGAAGTGTTAGGAATGGATTATAAAGAACCTTTGGGATATGCCAATGAACTTACGTTAAGATTTAAGGGATGTGGTGCTGTAGATTATGTGAAAGTTTCCAATCTTGACGGTAAGGTTGTATATGAAGAAAATTTCGATCCGGATAAAAGAAAATAGCACTTTCTTTTCTTACAACCATCTTATACATAGATGGTTGTCTTGTTTTGTTCATATTTTGTTCACATTTTGTTTTACCTTTTTCTCTCTTTTCTTGGCCTTTTGTTTGCAGGGTTGCGGATGATTTGGGATAGATTTGCAATTGTTATCATTGTCCTGTTGGGACACGTTAGCTAAATCTATATAATCTGAAATGATCCGATGAAAAAGAAGAAATGGATATGCTTGTTATTATCTGCATTGTTGGGGGTAGGTACTGCTCTTCCTCAACAAAGCAAAGAATCACCTGTAGAAAAAGTAAAGAAGATTGGTGATAAATTGATTAGAGAAACTCCCTTTGCCTACAAGTTGGGACTTGCTTCGTGTAGTACTTCTTTCAACACGTTAAACTTTGTGGATTTTGGACGTACCTTTGGGGTGGGACAAGAAGCTGTGGCCTATGCCTATACACAGCTGTCGTTTCCACGTGATACCACCATACGTGTAGAAACGGAGCATAACGATGCCTGTAAAATCTGGTGTAACGGACAACTGGTTTATGAAAATAAAGGGAAACGGGATATTAAGATAAACCGGGGGGAACGAAGTATGAAAATGACTTCTTCATTTTTGCTTCCGTTGAAAAGTGGTAATAACAATGTGTTGATTAAGTCGGCTACTTTTGGCAAAGAATGGTGTGTGTTCTTACAACCACCCAGTGATAATGATGCTGTTTTATCCACTGCCCGAAGTTATCCTCAAATAGGATTAACCAATTTGAATCATGTTGATAAACAAGTATCCGATCTTACCAACTGGCTCATTATCGGACCTTTTCAAGGTGGCATTGACGTAGTGCATGAACCGGAACAGGAATTTAGATTTGGATATATGTATAAAGGACTTCATGGTCCGGTGACCTGGACAATTCCTAAAATAGAAGTACTCGGAGAAATGATAGATCCCGAAGTTTGGGGAACTACTTATCAATGGAATTACCATAATGGAGGTGTTGCCTGGGCTATGCAGCAACTTGGTGAATTGACCGGAACACATAAATATACTAAATGGGCAACTGACTTCTGCGACTATCAGATGGAAGGTATGCCATTTGTGGACTATCAAGTCAATCATTTGCGGGCATATAATTCAGCCAATGCAATGGTGATTAACCGCTGGGGCCGAAACCTACACCCGGTATCTGGGTTCCGAAGCCGGCAGTTCCCTTGCCGCCATCCTCAT
>ENA-USYR01000103-USYR01000103.1-human-gut-metagenome-genome-assembly--contig:-NODE-103-length-45737-cov-9.470149_pt1 | contig 45737 bp, 42 predicted proteins | sample MGYA00250064_ERZ773510 | MGnify/ENA primary metagenome ERZ773510 (study PRJEB29103, sample SAMN06112082) | human gut metagenome | biome: human gut; feature: ankylosing spondylitis patient; material... | reverse complement strand
TGGAGGCTAATACAGTCCCGGGGATGACTGCTACCAGTCTGGTGCCGAAAGCAGCAGTTGCTGTGGGTATATCTTTTCCTGACTTGTGTGAGAAGATTCTTTTATCGGCATCTTTGAATGATAAATAATAAGATCGATACTGCTGATATTAACGAAGTGAGGTGAGAAAGGTGCAGTCGACACGTGAACGTTTGCGAAAAGAGCGGAGAAGGCGTCGGGTGCGCCTTTTGCGTTTCATCTGTTTTTGTATAATATGTGTTGCTTTGCTGGCTGCTGGCTGGCATTGGGTTCGTCAGCCGGGTTTTGCTTTTGGCAGTATTAATGTCGAAGGCAGTGATAAGGTCAATACTAAAGATATTCTGCAGATTTCCGGTGTGCAGGAGCCTGTTAATTTGTTTGTGATATCACCGTGGCAAGTACAGAAGGCGCTGACTCATGATGTAAGATTTGAGAAGGCTGATATTTCTTACAGTTGGCCTGGCGTGATGCGAGTGAAGATTACCGAAAGGCGGCCAGCAGTATATTTGGCATGCTCTTATAACGGATATGCCAAGGTCGATTATACCGGCGTGGTGATGGAAGTCAGTGACGGAATCAAGGATGCCAATGCGCCTGTATTATCAGGTATTGTTACAGGTAATATTTACTTTGGCGACAAAATCGGTGAAAAACAGGTTTTATTGATTTTGGAATTCTTGAGTCAGTTGGATCGGGATACTGTGGCGCATATTTCTGAAATAGCCGTAGACCAGCAAAATAATGTTAAGTTTTATCTGCAATATGGTTATCCGATTTTATTGGGTGATGTTTATAAGATTATGGATAAACTTAATTTATTTGTTACTGTTTTTAATGAAATAAAAGCAAAAAACATACAAGCTGAATTTATTGACTTGACATTTACGAAGCCATATATTAAATTGAAACAGTAACATAGCAAGAATTACACGGAGGATAAAATGTTTGCGAACAAACATGCAAAAATTTTAATTGCACTGGTTTGCGCCGTACTCGGTTTTATGTTGGCTACACAGTTTAAAACTACAGAACGACAAAAGACTATTAATATTCAGCGTGCCGAGGATTTGTCTGACCGTTTGAAAGCAGTAGAAAAAGAACGAGATGAACTGTCTAAAGAAATGGAAAAGCTGCAGGCAAAAGCAGGTGACGAGGTCATTGCCAGGGAAATAGTTCGGTTAAAAGCTTTTTCAGGCGATTTGGAAATGCACGGCAAGGGTATCAGACTGGTTTTGGATGATAGTAAGATTGCCAGCAAGCCGGGAGAAAATCCTAATTTGTATATTATTCATGATGATGATTTATTAAGAGTTATCAATGAGCTGCGTGCTGCAGGCGCTGAGGCTATCGCCATCAACGGCGAAAGGATTGTAGCGATGAGCGAGATCCGCTGTGCGGGTCCGACTTTATCAGTAAATAACAATCGTTCAGCACCGCCTTATGAGATAAAAGCCATTGGGAATCCTAACAATTTAGAAAGTGCGCTCAAACTGCGCGGCGGAGTTCTGGAAAACTTCAAATTTTGGGGTATCCAGGCCGATTTAAGTCAGTCGGATGATATCATTATTCCGGCATTTAAAGGTCGTCGAAGTTTTGAGTATGCCAAAATAGCAGAAGGGCAAGCTTCCGATGCAGAGAAGGAGGCGGCAGAAAAATGATTTTTTATGTTCTTGCTGGTTTGGCGGCAGGTATCTGTGCTGGATTGTATTTCCCGGTTTACATACCGCCTGAATATGGTAAAATGCTTTCTGTGGCTTTGATGGCGGCATTGGACACTGCTTTCGGCGGGATTCGTTCCAGCATGGAAGGATCTTATGATAATACGGTCTTTATCACGGGATTTTTTACTAACGCTGTGCTGGCGGCTTTTTTGTGCTACGTTGGTATGGTTCTTGGTATTGATTTGTACCTGGTTGGTATTCTGATTTTCGGGATGCGTATTTTCCAAAATCTGGCGGCGATCAGACATCTGTTTTTGAAAAAATAAAAAAATTTTTATAAAAAGCAGGAAAAAGGACTATTAATGTTGAATGTAAAATGTCAATGGTTTTGATTTTTCATTTTGACCCAAATACATAAGGGGGAGCACAATACGATGTTTGAAGAATTTGAAGAGAAAAGTTTTGAAAATTTAGCCAATATAAAAGTTATCGGTGTCGGCGGCGGCGGTAACAATGCTGTCAACCGGATGATTTCAGCCGGTGTTCAGGGTGTGGAATTTATTTCCGTCAACTGTGATGCTCAGGCTTTGTTGCTTTCCAAAGCTCCCAACCGTATTCAGATCGGCGAAAAACTGACAAAAGGACTTGGCGCCGGGGCTAATCCAGAAGTCGGTGAAAAGGCTGCCGAGGAGTCCAGAGATCAGCTTCTGGAATCACTGCGCGGTGCTGATATGGTTTTTGTAACCGCAGGTATGGGCGGCGGTACAGGTACCGGCGCTGCACATATTGTGGCTGAGTGTGCCAAAGAAGTTGGCGCTTTGACAGTCGGTGTAGTTACCAAACCGTTTTCTTTTGAAGGTAAACGTCGTATGACTCAGGCTGAAAACGGCATTGTTAATTTAAAAGATAAAGTTGATACTTTGATCACTATACCTAATGATCGTTTGCTGCAGGTAATTGATCGCCGTACTTCGATGCTTGATGCTTTCCGTATTGCCGATGACGTACTGCGTCAGGGCGTACAGGGTATTTCTGACCTGATCGGAGTTCCGGGACTTATCAATGCCGACTTTGCTGACGTGAAAACTATCATGTCAGACGCAGGTTCTGCTTTGATGGGTATCGGTACGGCCAAAGGTGAGGGCGGAGCCCGTGCAGCAGCTGAAGCTGCGATCAAGAGTCCGCTTCTGGAAGCTTCTATTGAAGGCGCACGTGGTGTACTCTTTAATATTACCGGTGGTAAAGATTTGTCACTGTTTGATGTTACTGAAGCATCTAATATTATTACTGAGGCTGTTGATGCTGAAGCTAATATCATTTTTGGTGCTGTTATTAATGAAGAGCTGGAAGATGAGATCCGCGTTACGGTTATTGCTACCGGTTTTGAGCGCAGAAATCCTGCTGTCGGAGTGCGTGGTGCTTCCCGTCCAAGTTATAACAACAGTTATGCACAGCAGCACAGCAGTGAAAAACAACAGGCTGCAGCTCCTGCACAGCAAGGACAAGCTTCTTCGTATGGTTCCGGCGTTATCAAGCCGCCTACCTCAGATACGGAAATTCCACCTTGGATCCGCGGCTAAGCTTAAGTATTCAAACTCCCTTTGCCTTGGCAAAGGGAGTTTTCTATATCTTGGGTAGTGACGGTAGAAACAAGAAGAAAAAACACAAGATATTGTTTGAATAAACTGAAAGTTATGATATAATAAAAGCGCTGATATAAATATAGCTGTAAAAGGAAGTGACGTTATGAAGTGCCCGTTTTGCTCTTACCGTGACAGTCGAGTGGTTGATTCCCGTGCTGTGGATGATGGCGTTTCTATTCGGCGGCGTCGAGAATGCCCGGATTGTGGACGCAGGTTCACTACTTATGAAAAATATGAGGAAACTCCTTTAATGGTAAGTAAAAAAGATGGCCGTCGGGAGTTGTTCGATGCTAAAAAACTTTTGAGCGGTTTGATCAAAGCTTTTGAAAAGAGGCCTATTTCTTATGAAAAAATCCAAGAAATTGCCGAGCACATCGAACGGGAACTGAGAATGCGCGGAGAAGCAGAGATCAGGAGCGAAGTTATTGGTGAAGCGGTGATGAATCATTTGGAGAAAACTGATCAGATCGCTTATGTACGGTTTGCTTCCGTTTACAGGCAGTTTGCTGACGTTAATAATTTTATGCAAGAATTACAGCGTATTATGAAAAACAATGAAAGTATTGATCGGAGTGAGAAGGAATGATGATCCGTAAGCGTGACGGCAGGGTTGTGGAGTTTGATGAAACCAAAATCACTGACGCTATTTTTGAAGCGGCTAAATCCGTAGGCGGTGCCGACAGGCAGCTGGCAATGGAATTGACTTTGAATGTTTTAAAAGCCTTAAAAAATGAAAATAGGCAGACTATAGATGTTGAACATATTCAGGATATTGTAGAAAAAGTACTGATTGAAAGCGGACATGCCCGCACGGCTAAATCATATATTCTGTACAGAGCCAGAAGAACAGGTATGCGCAGTTCCCGCAGTGAGCTGATGGATACTGTGGCAGAGATATTAAAAGAAACTGATCGTGATAATGCTAATATTTCTAATTCTCCTTCTGCCAAAATGCTCCAGATAGCGTCGGCTGCCAGCCGGGAGTTTTATCTGAATCGGTTGATTCCGGAAGAAATGGCTACAGCCCACAAGCGTGGCGATATCCATATCCATGATCTTGATTTTTATGGAAAAACCTTAAATTGTCTTAATATTCCATTGGGCCGGCTGCTGGCAAAAGGGTTTAATAATGGACATGGTTTTATTCGTCCGCCCAGACGTCCTGGTTCTGCGACCGCTTTAGCGGCTATTATTCTGCAAAGTTCACAGAATGATATGTTCGGCGGGCAGTCTTTTGGTTACTTTGATACGGATATAGCTCCTTTTATGGAAGGTGCTTCTGAGGAAGAAGTATTTCAGGCTATGGAAGCGCTTGTCTATAATTTGAACAGTATGCACTCACGGGCTGGTGCACAGGTGCCGTTTTCGAGTTTAAACCTGGGGCTTGATACTTCTGAAAATGGGCGCAAGGTGACGCGTAATTTATTGAATGCCTATGCTAAAGGTCTAGGACGTGGTGAGAATCCTATTTTCCCGAATGTTATTTTCCGTGTTAAACGTGGTATAAATCTGGATAAGGGCGATCCTAACTATGATTTATTCCAACTGGCTATTTCTGTGGCCGCCAAGCGTTTGAATCCGACTTTCAGCTTTATGGATACAAGCTTTAATAAACCTTATGGCGGTGATGTTGCTTATATGGGCTGCCGTACACGTGTTATTGCTAATCGTCGCGGACCTGAAATTACAGAAGGCCGCGGCAATTTGTCCTTCACAACGATTAATTTGCCGCGTCTGGCAATTAAGGCTGAGCGTAATATAGATACCTTCTACAGACTGCTGGATGACTTGCTGGATCTGGTACGGGAGCAACTTTATCATCGGTATAAAGTGCAGGCAAATCTTAAAGTTCGTGATCTGCCGTTTTTAATGGGGCAGGGATTATATTTGGACAGTGATAAGCTGGCCAGTGACGACAGGATTGAAGAAGCTATTAAGCATGGTACTCTGGGCGTTGGTTTCATTGGCTTGGCTGAGACGCTGACTTCTTTGCTGGGGTGTCATCATGCGCAAAGCGAGGAAGCTCAGAAGCTTGGCGAAGATATCATTGGGCATATGCGTGAAAAAGTGGACGCTATGAGCGATAAATATGATTTGAATTACAGCTTTATTGCAACTCCTGCTGAAGGGTTGTCCGGCCGGTTTATTCGTATGGATCGCAAGGAGTATGGCATTATCCCCGGTGTTACTGATAAGGCTTATTATACTAATTCTTTTCATGTACCGGTATCTTATCCGATCAGTGCTTTTGAGAAGATGCGGTTAGAGGGCGCGTATCATAAATTTACAAACGGCGGCCATATCAGTTATGTTGAATTTGCTTCGTCTCCTGTCCATAATCTAGGGGCAGTGGAAGATGTTCTTAGGCATATGTTGGAATGTGACTGTGGCTATGTCGGCATTAATTTCCCAATTGATTATTGTGAGGAATGCGGCTATACTGGTATCATTGACAGCGATTATTGCCCTGTTTGCGAAAGGACTCTGACCCAAAAATATCGTCGGGAAACATGCTGTACTGAATAGGAGGAGTCCATTGTGCTTAAGGTTGCCGCAATTTTAGAAGAGTCTATTGTGGATGGTCCAGGAATCAGGTCCGTGATTTTTTTCCAGGGCTGCCCGCGGCATTGCGAAGGATGTCATAATCCGGATCTATTACCTTTTGAGGGAGGTAAGGACTATTCTCCGCAGCATCTGGCCGAGGAAGTTTTTTCAAAGCTGACGCCGCTGCATCGAGGTATTACTTTAAGCGGCGGGGATCCGTTGGCGCAGGCGGACGATATTTTAGAATTTCTGAAGCTGATACGCAGTGAAAATCCCAAACTTACAGTTTGGTGTTACACTGGTTACCGGTATGACGAGGTAAAGGATTATCCTGTTTTACAGGAAATAGATGTTTTAGTTGACGGGCCGTTTATTTTGGCGCAGCGTAATCTTGATTTGCCGTTTCGCGGGTCGGATAACCAGCGTTTGATAGACCTGACGGAGACGAGAAAGTCAGGTAGCGTAGTTGAAGTAAATTTATAAGGCATATTGGAGGGGTCGAGATGCTGTTAAAGTTATTACAGGATGGTTTTGGAAGTGCTATGGATTTGAATTGTGCAGAAAAAATTCTTTATGGTGCTAATTGGGCCTATAATATGAAGCTTCCTGCTGAGGCCTTAAAACTTGCTGCCGGGTTCGGCGGCGGTATGGGGATCGAAAGCAGCTGCGGTGTTATAACCGGCGGCGTTATGGTATTGAGCAGCCTGTATGTAAAACGTAACGGACATGAAAGCGGCCGTATCAAAGCGTTGGAAAAGGAATTTATTGAAACCTTTATAAAGGAAATGGGAACAATAGATTGCTCTGTTCTCAAAGCGAAATATCGTAATGATGAAATAAAATGTAATCTGGTTATTTTTAAAGCCGGTGAAATTTTAGACCGTATGGTTGAACGTGAAGGCCTGCACTAAATATAAAAACTCCGCCAGCATATGCTGGCGGAGTTTTTATATTTAGTGCAGGTTTTTATTTTCAGAGTTTGATAATATAAGGTGTCAGATCGATCTTATTTTTTTGCAGGCCTGTTGCTAAAAGAAATTCCTGCGTAGCATTCAAATCTTCGATATCAGAGGTTTTTATTTCAGGATCGAAGTCATACCATGGGGCCATGGTTACTACGTCTTCAGGGGTAAGCCCTGTTGCCTGAGCGGTAAAATCGTATGCCTTAGCTTGCTCTTGGTTCATATAGTCAATATTTTTACGATGAGCTGAGAGATACCGTTTAAGGATATCAGGATTGTTTTTTACTAAATCTCCGCGCGCGGCGATAACGATCGTGGCGTCAACCAGGCCTTCCCCACTGCTTATGATGTGGGCTCCTGCTTTTTGAGCACGCAGAACATCTGAACCTGCTACGAGGGCGGCATCGACATTTCCGTTCAGCATAGCGTTGACAGAGGGAGGAATATCCATGGAGAGTAGTTCCACACTGTCTGGCTTTAGATTGTTTTTTGCCAAAGCGGCAACAAGTATCTGGTGCAGGATTGTTCCTTTAGGACCGGCAACTTTCTTTCCGGGCAGGTCTGACACTGTTGTGATATTCGGATCTTTGGCCATGATGGTGAAGGCTTTGGGTGCGCGGCTGTAGATACCGACAATTTTTAAATCAACTCCGTTGGAAGCTGCCAAAATAGCAGAAGTGCCGCCAAGGGCACTGCAGATATCAAGACTTCCAGCTGCCAGTGCTTCAGTTTGTTTGGCACCTGAATTGATTTCAGGATAAGAAATTTTAGTATCAGTTTTTGCAAATTCTTTGCTGACAGTTTGCAGATTTTTGTCAATAATCGAAGGAATGTTCAATGGCGATTTAACGTAAGTAATCTTAAGTTCTTTGGGTTCGTTGGAATTGGAAACAGAAGATTTGCTGTCACTGCAGCCGGAAGCAACAAGCATGACCGCGGCCATGCAGCAGGCTGCTATTTTTTTGATGATTTTACTGGAAAGCATTGCTATTACCACCTTATCTGATTAATTTTCTATTGCACTTAGTATCTGTAGGCGCAGCTGCTGGAAGGGAAGGGAAGCTTGCTGACGCGGATATTCCATATCAATACGCTGATCAATTTTTATCCTTCCATCATGCATGACTAAAATACGCTGGCCTAACAGTAGTGCTTCTTCAACGTCATGGGTGACGAAAATAACGCTTTTTTTCTGTTGTTGAAATAAGGCTAAAAGCATTTGCTGGAGACTGCGACGTGTAAAGTAATCTAAAGCACTGAACGGTTCATCCATTAAAATAAGATCGGGATTTTGAAACAGAGTGCGTCCTAGAGCTGTGCGCTGTGCCATACCGCCAGAAAGTTGTGACGGATAAGAATGTTGGAATGCTTTGAGTCCCAAAAGTTCTAGAAGCTCTTCGTCTGGCGCAGCCGGAAGACGGGGATCATTTTTAGCGGCAAAAGCTATGTTGGCATTGACAGTCAGCCAGGGCATCAGTCGCGGTTCCTGAAAAACAAAGCCTATTTTGGCGGCTTTGCCATAATTGATGGTTCCTGAAGTGGCAGATTCCAAGCCGGACAATAACCTCAGTAATGTTGTTTTACCGCAGCCGCTTTTTCCGACGATACAGGTGAAGCTGTTTTCAGAGAAAGTTAAATCAACGGCATTAAGTGCTGTAATAAGATTTCCGGAAATGGTATAGGTTTTAGTGAGTGCGGTTGTATTAAGCAGCATATTTATCACCAGTTTCTGTGTTCCAGGGCAGTATTTTATTAGTCAGTGCTAAGAACAGCCAGTCGATAAGGCTGCCGACGATGCCAATGGCAAATAACCCTACTAATACGATATCCGGACGTGACATTTGTTCAGCGTCTAAAATCATATAACCGATCCCGGACGAAGCAGCTATTAACTCGGCACCGATAAGAGCCCGCCAGCTGTAACCCAGCGAAAGCTGCAGGCCTACGGCAATAGCGGGAAGCGCTGCCGGCAACTGGACAAGCATTGCCTGCTGCCAGGCAGTGAAATGCAGAGAACGGCCGACTTCCAGTAACTTACGGTCGCAGCCTTTAATACCGCTGTAGGTGTTCAGAAAAAGCGGAAAGAAGGACGCCAGAAAAATAATGACTAATTTAGAGCCTTCGTCAATGCCGAACCAGAGGATTATCAGCGGTATTGCAGCCAGAGGCGGCACATGACGAAGGAATTCCAGGACAGGCCAGCAATAGGACTGAAAAGCGTTGCTGCGTCCGCACAGGATACCCAAAGGTAAAGCGACAACAACTGAACAGAGGAAGCCTCCGGCTACTCTCTGCAGACTTATCAGTAAATGCTGCCACAGCATACCGCTGCTGATCAGTTCTCCTGCTGTAATGGCTGTTGCAGCGGGACTTGGCAGCAGATAAGAGCTGAAGATCTGTAATTTACTTATAATATACCAGAGTAAAGCTAATAAAAACGGTAAAAGTATTCCGTTTTTCAATGTGCGCATAAATTTCTCCTAATAAATACCTATTGTTGATTTTACTTTAAGACAAATTGATCTGCTTGTCAACATTTATGGATAGAAGGAGAGCGATATTATAGTTGTAGCAGAGTTGAATATCAAACTGAGCTGCAAAAACGGAAAAAGTACTGTTGCGCTAAAGTGGTTATGTCTTGTGGGGGGGTACTAGTATGCTATAATAATTGTATAAAGAGAGAAAATAAGTATGTTAAGAGAGGTAGTAATATGATTTATCAAAAACTGACTACCGGTACGGGTCAATGCCTGCTGCTGATCAGAAAACATGCTGGCCGGGATGGTTTTGAATTATGGCGTCGTAAGGAACGGTGCTGGTGTTATTTTAATAATGTCGGGGCTGAATATTTTAAAGAATTTTTTGATATGCGTGGAGAATTGACAGACATCAGTGAAGCTGAAGCTTTAGAACTGATAAAAGAATTGCGTGAATGATAGAAAACTGGCATCAGTACCTGATGCCAGTTTTCTATTTTATTTCATATTTTTTAATAGATTGATTACGTTATCAAGAATGTTTGTTTGATAATTTTCAATATTGCCGGAATCACAGGCTGCAGCTAAATCAGGATCGATTGGAAGTTCAGCCAGGATTTTAAGTCCATAAGCGTCAGCGGCGGCTTGCAGATGACTGGGACCAAAAATATGATATTTTTTACCATTGTCTGGGCATTGGAAATAAGAATAATTTTCGATCAGTCCCAAAATAGGAATTTGCATCATGGCTGCCATTTTTACAGCTTTACCGACAATCATAGAAACTAATTCCTGAGGAGATGTAACGATAATGATAGCGTCGACGGGAAGTGACTGAAAAACAGTGAGAGGAACATCACCGGTACCTGGAGGCATGTCGATGAACATATATTCTATGTCCGTCCAGATAACGTCGCTCCAGAATTGTTTAACAGTACCGGCAATAATCGGGCCGCGCCAAACGACAGGATCAGTTTCGTTATTCAAGAGAAGATTAGTAGAGATGATTTCAATACCACTTGTTGTCTGCATTGGCAGCAAGCCAATTTCTGTAGCATTGGCTTTGCCGTGCAGTCCGAAGGCTTTAGGAATTGATGGGCCGGTGATATCGGCATCTAAAACAGCAGTTTTCTTGCCAGCTTTCTGCATGGCTGCAGCCAAAAGCGAAGTGACGATAGATTTTCCGACACCTCCTTTACCGCTGACAATACCGATAACTTTTTTTACAGTACTCATTTCGTGAAGTGGAGCAGAAAAATTTGTTGCAGTATTAGCATGGTCGCAATTTTCGCAGGATGTTTTGTCACAGCCAGTATCAGAGCATTGACGGTTTTGTTCGGACATGGGATACGCCTCCGGTAGATTATTATTTGTTTTGCAGAAGTTCTCCGCGCTGCAATAGACGGCAGGAAGCGCGGACACAGTTTTGATTATGACCGTCGCAAAGGCGGAATTCCCCGCCTTCGATAGATAATTCCTTGCCGTTAATAAGAGCATCTGCTAATTTATAACGTGCTTCTTCGTAGATTTTTTGAACAGTAGTCCTGGCTACATTCATTGCCATAGCACAGGTTTCCTGTGTGCAGTTTTCCAGATCCATGAGCCGGATCGTTTCGTATTCATCAATAGTCATGGTTATTTTCCCCTGCGGCTTGCTGCCGGAGGGAGCAAAAGTTTTATTGAGCGGCATACAGCAGATCTTACGCCATTTAATAGGTCTCGACATAGTAGAAACCTCCTTTCCTCAAGGGGTTTATTATTGTGAATATCATAACGTTATTACTGTCTTATGTCAATAAAAGCAGCCGGCAAAGTGATTTTCAAAAACGTGTGTTTATGTTATAATTTACCATATCAAGGGCATGGTGAAAAATTTGGATACAAAAGAGATTTGGGAGTTTTCAAAAAGCTTTGTAAAACGTGAAGGTATATTATTACTGGCCTGTGTTTTGGCGGTTGTTTCTTCGCTTGCGGCTGTTCCTAAGGCAGAGTATATAGACTGGCGTGTTTTAGTTTTATTATATTGCCTGATGTTAGTTGTAGGCGGGTTTAAAAAGCGTCGCGTACTTGATAGCTGTGCCGTACGGCTTCTGCAGAGATGTATTTCGTTGCGTCAGATAACTGCTGCACTGCTGCTGATAACTTTTATCAGTTCAATGCTTGTAACAAATGATGTGGCTTTAATAACTTTTGTTCCTTTGACTTTGGTTATTGGCAAAGAAGCAGGACTTGATGTTGGGAAAATAATTGTTTGGCAGACATTGGCGGCTAATCTTGGCAGTATGCTGACACCGATGGGAAATCCGCAAAATTTGTTTTTATATGCCCGTTATAATTTTGACATTGTTGCTTTTTTTAAGGTCACATGGATACCGACATGTTCAGCAGTGGCTTTGCTGGCAGTATTTTTAATGCGCCAGCAGGACAGGCAGTTAAAAGTAAGCTTGACCTCTGTGAATGTAGAACGTGGCTGGGGTCTGATAGTTTTAAATTTACTGTTTTTGCTGTGTGTAGCGACGGTCTTGCACTGGTTTGATCATTGGTTGCTGCTGATGATAACGGTGACGGTAATGCTGGTGCTGGATCGCGGTTTATTCAGTCAAATGGATTATTCTCTTTTGTTCACGTTTGCAGGTTTTTTTATCTTCATTGGTAATTTAACACAATTTGATTTTTTAAATATTATCCGAGACAGTTTTTTCGGAAGTGCATCCGGTACATATTTTTCCGCAATTGCTGTCAGCCAGTTTATCAGCAATGTCCCTGCTGCAATGCTGCTGGCTGCATTTTCTCCGCAGCCTGAAGCTTTGCTGCTTGGGGTCAATGTCGGCGGACTGGGAACGCTGATCGCTTCGATGGCGAGTGTGATATCTTATAAGCTGTTTGCAGAGGCGTACCCTGCGCAGGTCAGACATTATTTGCTGATGTTTCTGTACTATAATTTGATAGGTCTGTTTTTATTAGTGCCGGCGGTATACTTTTTAATGCTGTATTGAGAGGGTTGTTTATGCGGCGATGGATCATGCACGTGGATATGGATGCGTTTTTTGCATCCGTCGAACAATTTGATAATCCTGATCTGATGGGACTGCCGGTAATTGTCGGGGGACAGTCTGATCGTGGCGTTGTATCTACTTGCTCTTATGAAGCACGTGTGTATGGTGTACACTCGGCAATGCCTATGATGGAAGCCCGGCGTTTATGTCCTCAGGCAGTCTTTTTGCCGGGCAGAATGAAGCGGTATCAGGAAGTATCACGGCAGATCATGACTATATTTGACAGCTTTTCTCCTTTGGTTGAACAGCTTTCGGTGGACGAAGCGTTTTTGGATATTTCAGGAATGGAGCTATTGGCTGGTTCTGAACGTGATATCGGGTTTAAAGTAAAAAGATCAATAAAAGAAAAAACTGGCTTAACAGCTTCAGTTGGTATTGCTCCCAATAAATTTTTGGCAAAACTGGCCTCGGATATGCAGAAGCCGGATGGCTTGGTTGTGATAAGGGCAGAAGAGGCTGAGGTCATGTTAAAGCCAATGTCGGTGCGTCGTATTTTTGGAATTGGGCGTAGTGCTGAAAAAAGTCTGCTGCAGTTTGGCATAGAGACTATTGGGCAAATTGCAGATGCTGATTTGGGTATTTTGCGTAAAGCTCTGGGGAATAATGCTGCATTGGTAAAACAACTGGCACATGGTTTGGACGATAGACCGGTAGTTAATGATTATGCTGCTAAATCTATTGGGAAAGAATGTACTTTTGAACAAGATCTTCATACGGAAGATGAGCGGCGTCATGCTGTTCTTGATTTATGCGGACGTGTTGGCTGGCGGCTGCGGCGCAGTGGCGTTGTTGGCTATACTGTAACTTTAAAGGTGAAGTTTGCGTCGTTCAAAATCATTACCCGCAGTATTACAGCTGAAGGTCCTGTAGCTTATGATGAAGAAATTTTTGCGTTGGCGCAGAAGCTGATGCAGTCTGTGAAATGGAGCGAAGGCGTAAGATTATTAGGAGTCAGCGTAGCGCATTTAGAACCTGCCGATGCTGTGCCTGTACTGAATTTTTCCGAAGATGAGCGATTGGGAAAACGTAATCAGGCAGTCGATATATTAAAAGCTAAATTTGGTGAAGATATTATAAAACGCGGTTTTTAAAACCGCGTTTTATAATATAATGATAAACGGCATATGTTTTAAAATACAAAATATATGGTTAAATAAATTAGAAAACAACAAAATGTAGTAGATGTTACATAAAAGTTTATTGACATATGCCGGAAATCTACTATAATCATATATAAAAGAGCCGACGATGATAAACTGCCGGCAACGAAAAAACAATAAAGGAAGTGTAAATGATGCAAGAAAATTTATTGAAAGAATATGGTTTATATATTAATGGTGAATGGCGGCCGGCTTCAGATGGAGCTACGTTTAGTTCTACAGATCCTGCGACTGGTGAACATTTGGCGGTATGTGCTGAAGCAACTAAAGCGGATGTTGATGATGCTGTAAAAGCGGCGCAGAAAGCTTTTGAAACATGGAAAGATACTACTGCGCAGCAAAGAGCTGATATTTTAAATAAAATAGCTGACATTATTGATGCAAATGCCGCACACTTGGCAAAGGTTGAGTCTATGGATAACGGTAAACCTTTACGTGAGACATCAGGAATCGATATTCCAATGTCCGCTGATCATTTCCGCTATTTTGCAGCTGCTATCAGAATGCAGGAAGGTACTGCGACCATGCTGGATAATAATACGATGAGTTTGGTGCTGCATGAGCCGCTGGGAGTTGTGGGACAAATTATTCCCTGGAATTTCCCATTTTTGATGGCAGCGTGGAAATTAGCTCCGGCGTTGGCTGCAGGCGATACTATTGTCATTAAACCTTCCAGTCAGACGTCGCTTAGTATTCTTGAGCTGGCAAGATTGCTTGAAGGTGTACTGCCGAAAGGAGTTCTGAATATTATTACCGGTAAGGGATCAAAATCTGGTAACGATATCCTTGAACATCCTGGCTTTGCTAAGCTGGCGTTTACCGGTTCTACTGAAGTCGGGCGTTCTGTTGCCGAAGCTGCCGCTGAGAAATTGATTCCTGCCACTTTGGAACTGGGTGGCAAATCAGCTAATATTTTCTTCCCAGACTGCAACTGGAATTTGGCTATGGAAGGGTTACTGCTGGGGATTCTTTTTAATCAGGGCCAGGTTTGCTGCGCAGGATCACGTGTTTTTGTACATGAAGCAATCTACGATAAATTTGTAGAAGAAGCAGTCAAACGTTTTGAAAAAGTAAAAGTAGGTCTGCCGCTTGATAAAGGCGTACAAATGGGTGCACAAATTGATGCAAATCAGGTCAAAAAGATTTTGAGTTACATTGATATTGCCAAACAGGAAGGTGCTACTATCGCCTGCGGTGGCTATAAATTGACTGATAATGGTTTAGAGAATGGTAATTTTGTTGCTCCTACTCTGATTACCAATGTTACTAATAATATGCGTGTAGCTCAGGAGGAAATTTTTGGACCGGTTGCTGTAGTCATTAAATTTAAGGACGAAGCGGATGTTATCCGTATGGCAAACGAAAGCGTTTATGGTCTGGGCGGTGCTGTCTGGACTCAGGATATCAATCGTGCTATGCGCGTGGCTAAAGCTGTACAGACCGGTAGAATTTGGGTCAATACCTATAATGCCATTCCGGCAGGTGCACCTTTTGGAGGATATAAACAATCCGGTATTGGGCGTGAAACTCATAAGGTGATGCTGGATCATTATAGTCAGACTAAAAATATTATGATTAATCTTTCGGAAAATACTTTAGGGTTATATGAATAAAATAAAAAACGACTGCTATGCAGTCGTTTTTTATTTTTAAGGTTTTAGAAAGCAGATGTAATGAAACTTTCCATATCACCTGCACTTAATGCGCCGACATGGCTGTCAATAACATTGCCGTCAGCATCAATGATGTAACTTGTTGGTATAGCCTGAACGGCATAGGCTGAAGCAGTAGCTCCATTCGTATCAAGCGCAACAGGGAAACTGAAAGCGTGATTTTCCATAAATGCAGCTACATCAGGTTGGGTGCCGTCGATGTTGACGATAATAAAGTGGACTTTATCTCCATATTTTGCGTACATTCTTTGGATATCAGGCATTTCTCCAACACAGGGAGGGCACCAGGTTGCCCAAAAATTAAGGAAAACAGGTTTACCTTTTAGAGAAGCAAGGGAAACAGTTTGTCCATTCATATCTGTTACAGTAAAAGCCGGAGCCGCGTTAGTTTCTGCTTTGGCAATATGCGGGAGGTCGAAAAAATGTACGCCGCTTGCAGCGACGGCAGTAAGTAAGATTACGCCTAAGATAACTTTTTTGAGTGTGCTCATAACAGTACCTCGCTTTGTAAAATTTTAGGATATCATAATAAACTTTATTTTAGTATAACAAAGTTTATACTTGTAACGTTTGTTATACTAATTTTATAAATGGTTACAAAAGTTAATTATTTGTTGCTTCGGCAACATTGGTGTCGGCTTTTTTCACTTTACGTCCAAGCGAGATTGCGCTTGCAGGGCAGGTATCGATGCACTCGCCGCAGTTAATACATTCACGGTCTCCTACCTTTACGCAGTCCATTTTACATTTGCGTATGCAGGCATCGCAGCCAGTGCATTTGACATTATCTACCTGGATCCCAAAATAAGAAATTTTATTAAATAAACTATAGAAGGCTCCTAAAGGGCAGATAAAGCGGCAGAAAGGTCGATAGATGACGATGCTGGCAATAACAGTGACGAGCAGTAGAAATAATTTCCAGTTAAAAAGCATACCAAGATTTTGTTTGAGGAAGGGATTGGTGCTTAAAAGCGGTAATGCTGCTTCCAAAGTACCGGCAGGACAAATATATTTACAAAAGGCTGGTGCGCCAACACCAACGACATAGAAAAAAACTATTGGCAAAATAATAACGAAAAGCAAACCAATAATGTATTTAAGTTTTGTCAAAGTCCTCGTTGCTTTATTTTTAGCAAACTTTGGCGACGGAATTTTATAAAGTAGTTCCTGGATGAATCCAAATGGGCAGAGCCAGCCGCAGACAGTTCGCCCAAGCAGTAAACCAAAGAGGAGCATAAGTCCTAAAACATAGAACGGAAAGCGTAGGAGCACTCCTGATAAAGAGCTTTGTAACGCTCCTAAAGGGCAGGCTCCTAAAGCGCCTGGGCAAGAATAACAGTTAAGCCCGGGGACGCAAATACTTTTACTTGGCCCCTGCCAGATTCGGCCATTAAGGAATCCCGGCAGATTACCATTATAAAGAAATGCGGTAAGGATTTGAATGAGGGTTCGTTTAGCCAATGCCAATACACTCCAGACAGATCATAGCTGCTTTACGAAGCACGCTGAGATATTGTTGTTGCCAAATGCCGATGCCTAAAAAAATCAGAGCTATCAGCCATAGATATTTTTTCATAAGCAGTACCAGACTTTCTTCAATATGCACAAAAGATATTGTATGTAATATGATAGCAGAAAGACAGCTTGAAAACAAATGAAAAATATGTCGTAGACAAAAAGCTTTTTTATAGTTACAATTAAAAGGTAGTGATCTTAAAATTGGAGGATGGTAGTATGGTAAGTGTAAAGAAAATTGTAATGATGACCCTTGTAGCTGTAACGATGCTTGGACTTGGCGGTTTGTTTCCCCATGCAGAGGCTTCAAAACTGGACGAAATTCAAAGTAGGGGCTGTCTTTTGGTTGGAACTACAGGCGATTATAAACCGATGAGTTATTTAAACCGGGAGACAGGAAGATATGAAGGCTTTGATACAGAAGCAAGCGAACTTCTGGCACAATCGCTTGGGGTTAAGGTGAAGTTTATACCAACTACATGGAGCACGTTGACTGCCGATACTTTGGCTGGTAAATTTGATGTTGCAATGTGCGGTATCACCCGCACTTTAGCAAGAGAACAAAAAATGGCGCAAAGCAATGGTTATCTGGTATTTGGCAAAACTATTCTATGTCGTAAGGACGATGCTAAAAAATTTAAAACACTGGCTGATATGAATAAAAAAGATGTGCGTGTAATGGTAAATCCGGGAGGTACTAATGAAAAATTTGCTCTTGCTAATCTGCCTGACTGTACATTGATCGTACATCAGCAAAATGCAGAGATCCCAGGTTTGATTGCGGAAGGAAAAGCAGATATTATGATTACAGAGACAATGGAAGCACGCCGTTATGTGCGTGATAATGCAAAACTTGCGGCTCCTTTGATCGAGGAACCATTTACAAAAAACAACTTTGGCATACTGATGCAGCAAGGTGATCAGATTTTTCTTAACTATGTGAATATGTGGATGGAAGAAATGGAGTTGAACGGAACATTTGCCCGTTTAGACGCTAAGTATATAAAATAATAAATGTAAAAAGCCTGCCTTAAAAAGGCAGGCTTTTTACATTTATTTCAATTTTACAGATTTGTATTCCCAGAAACTTTAGCATATAATAAAACGTAAGAATTAAGAAGGAGGAACTGCAATGCTGATACAAAGGTTTGCAGCTGTTGCGCTGGGCATTATGATGGGGACGAGCTTGCTTTTGCAGACAGGAACTGTACTGGCGGCAAAAAGTGAAGCTTATTATACAACGCAGAAAATTTCTGATTATAAAAAAGGTGAATTTGCAGTTTTGGCTGATGATGACGTGAATTTTCGTTCGGGGCCTTCAACTACTGCTGATGTTTTAGCATGCCTGCCAAGGCATTCGCTTTTTCGTCTGAGTGGCAGCAAAAGCGGGGAGTGGCAAAAAGTTGAATGGAATGGTAAAAGTGGTTATGTTTTTGCCGAGTATCTGGAAAAGCCTGAGGCTGAAGAATTGATCGACGAAGATAATTCGTTGGGGGATTGGCATTTGGGTCAGATTTTTGACAGTTCAGCGGCAAAATCGTTGGGAAAAGTAAAAAAAGAAGGTAAAGATAGGAGCAGTCAGGTTTATGATTTTCAGCAGCTGCAGGTTAAAGCTAAACGTGGTAATAATAAAATCGTTGAGCTTATGACAGCTTCTCCTGTAATCTATACAATGCGTGGTATTGGTGCAGGTGACGACGGTGCCCGCGTTATAGGCCAGTATGGGATCCCGGCAAGGGTCGTTTATCTGAAAGATGATAAAGACGGTGCTGTGATGATGTATGGTTATAATTTTCCCAAAAACAGTAAAATCGGTAAAAGTTTAGATTTTTATATTGACAGCGATGGTGATGTGTGCAGAATTGTTTTGAGCGGGGAAGAGTGAATCTGTATAAATATTAAAATAACAGGAATTTTCTGTGAATTTATTAAAAGTGTAAACTGATTGACAAAATTAGAAAGTTGAAAAAAAATTTTAGTGATTTGCGAAAAACTTGTTGACGCTTGTTAAACATGGTGCTAAACTTACAACAATTAAATAACGACCACAAAACCGTAGAGGCGGAGATCAAGTCAAAAAATGCGCTTACAGAGAGTTCGGGGAGCTGGGAACCGGATAGAAATGCAGTTTGATAAATGGACCGCTGAGGGTGCAGTCAAATCGGCTTGCCGAAAGTACTCTGCAACGCAGCGCCTGCGTTAAGGGCGAGGGGTGTGTTGGCACTCTGCTTTAAGCGCACGATTTGTTTTCGTGAATCAAGGTGGTACCGCAGGTATATGTTTTTTCAACCTGTCCTTGTTATAACAAGGGCAGGTTTTTTTATTTTATTTTAACGATGAAGGAGTGAAAACAGTGCTTAATCTTACGCTGGAAGAAGTTAAAGCCTATCAAAAAGACTATACAGCAGTTCCAGTTGCGAAAGAATGCCTGGCTGACATGACAACGCCGCTGGCATTTTTAGCAGCTGTAAAAAACAGCAGCAACGATTATTTTCTGCTGGAAAGTTTGGAGGGCGGTGAGCGCTGGGGACGTTATTCTTTTGTCGGCTATGATCCAATCGTCAAGCTGAGAGCTAAAGATAAAGTTGTAGAAGTTATTAACGGCGCTAAAGTAAAATTCAAGACCAATGACCCTGTAAATTGTATTAAAGAGGTGCTCGAAGAATATAGGGTTCCTAAAATCGAAGGGATACCGCCTTTGACAGGAGGTTTTGTAGGCTATTTTGGTTATGACTTTGTTCAGTATTGTGAGCCGAGTCTGCAATTTGACCCGGCAAAAGCGACAGATTTTCCTGATTTTGATTTGATGTTGTTTGATAAAATAGTAGCGTTTGATCACTTAAAACAGAAACTTTTTATTATTGTGAATGTACGCACAGATAATTTAGAGGTGAATTATGCAAAAGCTGAGCGGGAAATTACGGCCGTTGAAGCGCTTTTGGCTAGCTCGGTTGCTCAGAGGCCATTTATAGCGGCCAAACTTGGTGAAATAAAATCTAATCAAAGTAAGGATCTATATGCAGCTAATGTGCAGAAATGCAAAAAATATATCAAGAATGGCGATGCATTTCAAATAGTTTATTCACAGAAATTTACAGCAGACTACGATCAGGATCTTTTTAATGCGTATCGTATCTTGCGGACGACGAATCCATCTCAATATATGGTGTTGATGAAAAATGATGATGTTGAAATTGCAGGAAGTTCGCCGGAAACTCTTGTGAAGGTGAATGGACACGAGATTACGACGATGCCGATTGCAGGTACAAGACCAAGAGGGGCTTCGGAAGAACTGGACCGGGCATTGGAAAAAGAACTTTTGGCTGATGCCAAAGAAATAGCCGAACATAATATGCTGGTAGATTTAGGGCGAAATGACGTGGGACGTGTAAGTGAATTTGGCAGTGTTAAAGTACTTGATTATCTGGAGATTAAAAAATTTTCGCATGTGATGCATATAACCAGCCGTGTTACTGGACGATTGAGAGCAGATAAAGATTGCCTGGATGCTTTGCAGTCTGTATTTCCGGCTGGAACCTTAAGCGGTGCGCCGAAGATCAGGGCCTGCCAGATTATTGATGAGCTGGAACCTCAGCGCCGAGGAATTTATGGCGGTGGTATGGGCTATATAGATTTTGGCGGTAATATGGATATCTGTATTACGATCAGGACTATGGTCAAACGTGCTGGTAAAGTTTATATACAGGCCGGCGGCGGGATTGTAGCAGATTCTGTGATCGACAATGAGTTCGCAGAAACAGTAAATAAAGCAGGGGCCTGTATAAAGGCGCTGCGAGAAACAGCAAAAGAACGATAAGGAGCAAAGTAATGGTAATTATTATTGATAATTATGACAGTTTTACATTTAATCTGTTTCAGTTTATTGGTATGCTGACTGACGAGGTTAAAGTATATCGTAACGATCAAATAACTGTAGAAGCGATAGAAGCTTTGCGGCCTTCGCATATTATTCTGTCACCAGGACCTGGGTTTCCTGAAAATGCAGGAATATGTGAAGCTGTTTTAGAAAAGTTGCAGGGGAAACTGCCGATTTTAGGTGTGTGTCTGGGCCATCAGGCGATCGGTGAAGTGTTCGGAGGGAAAATTGTACATGCCCGTGAGCTGGTACATGGTAAACAGAGTATGATCGAACTAGACAAGGACAGCAGATTATTTGAAGGGCTGCCGCAGAAAATACCTGCCGCACGGTACCATTCTCTGATAATTGATAAGTATTCTAAACCTGAATGTCTGGAGGTCATAGCGACTACGAACGATGGAGAGATTATGGCTGTAAAACATCGCGATTATGATATTTATGGCGTCCAGTTTCATCCAGAATCTATTATGACACCTGACGGATTAAGTATTTTAAAGAATTTTTTAGCAATATAGTAAGGAGTGAAAAAAATGATCAATGAAGCAATAAATAAATTAGCAGAAAAACAAAATCTGACTGGAGCAGAGACCATAGGTGCTTTTGGGGAAATAATGAGCGGTGAAGCCACTAATGCTCAAATTGCGGCGTTTATTACGGCTATGCGTATGAAAGGTGAAACTATTGAAGAAATAACGGCATGTGCAAAGGTTTTGCGCGAGAAATGCACACATATCGATCCAGGTAAAGATGTACTGGATATCGTAGGTACGGGAGGTGATTGCGCGAATACCTTTAATATCTCCACAACAAGTTCTTTTGTGATTGCGGCGGCAGGGGTTCCTGTAGCAAAACACGGTAATCGCAGCGTTTCCAGCAAAAGCGGAGCTGCAGATGTTTTGGAAGAACTGGGTGTGAAAATAGATCTTTCGGCTGAACGCAATAAAGAGCTGCTGCAGGAAATCGATTTATGTTTTTTGTTTGCGCAGGCGTATCATGCTTCAATGAGATTTGCCGGTCCTGTGCGTAAAGAGCTTGGAATTCGTACGGTTTTCAATATTATTGGTCCCTTGGCAAATCCGGCTTTTGCCAGTCTGCAGCTTTTGGGAGTTTACAAAAAAGAGTTGGTAGAACCTTTAGCGAAAGTACTTGCTAACTTGGGGGTTAAGCGCGGCATTGTTGTTTACGGCAATGATGGGATTGACGAAGTAACTGTTTCGTCAACGAATACGATAGCAGAGATTAATAATGGTGAAATCACGACTTATACACTTGACCCACGGGCTTTGGGGTTTAAACCCTGCCAAAAAAATGATCTTGTGGGTGGTGATGCAAAGATTAATGCAGGTATAACCTATGATATTTTGAGTGGTAAGGAACAAGGCGCAAAACGTGATGCAGTAGTTTTAAATTCAGGGTTGAGTTTGTATTTGGGCGGCAAAGGTTCGATTAAAGAATGTATTGAACTTGCCAGGATAACGATCGACAGTGGTAAAGCTTTGCAGAAATTGCAGCAGCTGATCGCTCTGAGTAATGGTTGAGGTGGATGATGATTTTAGATGATATTGCAGCAGCTGCACGGTGCAGAGTAGACGAACTGCAAAAAATAAAAGATTTAAATAAAGTCAGATCTGACGCTGAGAGTTTACCTAAAAATAATCGTGGTTTCCGTACTCGCTTGTCAAGGGACGGGATGAATTTTATTACAGAGGTCAAGAAGGCTTCTCCCTCTAAGGGTATTATTAGTAAAGAGTTTGACTATCTGCGGCTGGCCAGAGATTATGCAGCTGCAGGTGCGGCGGCGATTTCGTGTTTAACAGAACCACAGTTTTTTTTAGGTAAAGATGAGTATTTACAGGCGATTAGTGCCGCAGTGAAATTACCGGTTTTACGCAAAGATTTTATAATCAGTGAATATCAGATTTATGAAGCGAAAACTATTGGTGCTGATGCTGTACTGTTGATTTGCGCATTGTTGGAAACATCCATGATCAGAGAATTTTTAGATATTGCCGCCAGTGTGGGATTGGATGTTTTAGTTGAAGCACATGATGAGTCAGAAGTGGAGTCTGCACTGAATGCTGGAGCAGAAATCATCGGCGTCAATAACCGTAATTTGAAAGATTTCAGTGTTGATTTACAGAATAGCCTGCGTTTGAGGCCGCTTGTACCACAAGATAAAATATTTATTTCTGAAAGCGGGATTAAGTGTGCAGCAGACATCAAACTGCTGCGTGCCGCTGGTGTAAATGGCGTTTTGATTGGTGAGATGCTGATGAGAAGCAATAATATTACTTTAGATTTACAGCGGCTTTCAGGTGAGATAAATGACTAAGGTTAAAATATGCGGGTTAAAACGTAAAGAAGATATCGAATTTGCCAACATACTGTTGCCGGAATATGCCGGGTTCGTTTTTGCGGCCAGTCCAAGGCAGGTTTCGGCCGAGCAAGCTGCAAAACTGCGGGCAGAACTGGATTTGAGGGTTCGAACTGTAGGTGTTTTTGTAAAAGAAGATATTAATTTTATCAAACGGCTGGCGGCAGAACGCATTATTGACATGGTGCAGCTGCACGGTGACGAAAGTCAGGAGTATTGCAGGGAGCTGCGCCGTAAAATAAATTTGCCTGTGATAAAAGTTCTGCGCGTGAGAAATACAGAGAGTTTTGAGAGCACGATTGATTATGAATGTGATTATCTGCTGCTTGATACTTATACAAAGGCTGGCTATGGCGGCAGCGGTCAGCGCTTTGACTTGAAGATTTTAAAAAATATTAAATTGCAGCGTCCGTTTTTTCTTGCTGGAGGTTTGGATGCGAAAAATGTACAAGAGGCTTTAGAAGCAAAACCATATGCTGTTGATGTGAGCGGCGGGGTGGAAACTGACGGCAGCAAAGATTTTGAAAAAATGCGTGCATTTATTGCCGCAGTGAAAGGGAGCAGAGAAAATGACTAAAGGAAGATATGGCAGGCATGGAGGACAATATATTCCGGAAACCCTGATGAATGCGGTTTTGGAATTAGAGCGTGCATATGATTATTATAAAAATGAACCGCAGTTTATGGAGGAATTGCAGGCTTTATATCGCGAATATGCGAACAGGCCTTCATTATTATATTTCGCCGAGAAAATGACTCGTGATCTAGGAGGAGCCAAAATATATTTAAAACGTGAAGATTTGAATCACACCGGATCTCATAAAATCAATAATGTTTTAGGGCAGGTGCTGCTGGCTAAAAAAATGGGAAAAAAACGTGTGATTGCTGAAACTGGGGCGGGGCAGCATGGTGTAGCTACGGCTACAGCAGCAGCTTTGATGGACATGGAATGTGTTGTTTATATGGGAAAGGAAGACACAGAGCGGCAGGCATTGAATGTTTTCCGCATGGAGTTGCTGGGAGCAAAGGTAGTGCCGGTTGAAACTGGCACGATGACTTTGAAAGATGCTGTTAATGAGGCCTTGCGGTCGTGGACTGCGAATGTTAATGATACGTACTATGTTTTAGGCAGTGTGATGGGGCCGCATCCTTATCCGGAAATAGTCCGCAACTTTCAGAGTGTAATAGGAAAAGAAGTAAAAGAACAGATGCTGGCTAAAGAGGGGCGGCTGCCCGATATTGTGATGGCCTGTGTCGGCGGCGGTTCTAATGCGATGGGTTTATTTTATGATTTTATTTCTGAGACGGATGTTCAGCTCATTGGCGTCGAAGCTGCAGGGCGCGGAATTGAAACGGAAGAGACTGCGGCTACGATTAATCGTGGTAGCCTGGGAATTTTTCATGGGATGAAATCGTATTTTATGCAGGATAAGTATGGTCAGATAGCACCGGTGTATTCAATTTCAGCTGGACTTGATTATCCGGGGATCGGGCCTGAACATGCACATTTATATGATACCGGACGTGCAAGCTATGTAGCCATTACAGACGCTGAAGCAGTACGTGCATTCAGTTATTTATCTGAAACGGAAGGAATTATCCCGGCTATCGAAAGTGCGCACGCGCTGGCTTATGCGATGAAGGTTGCACCTGAAATGTCAAAGGAGAAAATCATTGTCGTCAATTTGTCTGGACGTGGAGATAAAGATGTAGCGGCGATTGCCAGATATATGGGGGTAGATTTACATGAGTAAAATAAGGCAGGCTTTTGAAAATAAAAAGAAATGTTTCATTCCGTTTATTACAGCAGGAGACCCCGATCTTGAAGTTAGCAAAGAACTGATATTGGCAATGGCCGCGGCAGGTGCCGATATTATTGAAATAGGAATACCTTTTTCTGATCCTGTTGCAGAAGGAGAAGTTATTCAGCGGGCCAATGTCAGAGCGTTAAATGCAGGTACTACTACGGATAAGCTTTTTGATATGCTTGCAGAAGTACGAAATGTTACTCAGGTACCGCTGGTATTTTTAACTTATGTCAATCCGATTTTTATTTACGGAACTGAGCGGTTTATGGAAAAATGCCGTCAGCTGGAAATTGATGGCGTTATCGTACCTGATTTGCCTTATGAAGAAAAAAATGAACTGCTTTCTAATTGCAGGAAATACGATGTTGATCTTATTTCACTGATAGCTCCAACGTCTGATGACCGTATTCAAATGATCGCCAGAGAGGCCATGGGGTATATTTATGTTGTTTCTTCATTGGGAGTTACAGGTATCCGCAGTAATATAACTACAGATATTGGAGCGATAGTCAAACGTATTCGTGAAGTCACCGATACTCCTGTTGCAGTAGGGTTTGGTATCGCTACGCCGGAACAGGCTGAAGAAATGGCTGGGCTAAGTGATGGAGCGATAGTTGGCAGCGCTATTGTGAAGATAGTAGAGCAATATGGAAAAGCTGCCGTAGGACCGGTAACGGAATATGTTGAAGAGATGATTGCTGCAGTGAGAAAAGCATAAAGAAAAGGATCTGCCGAGAGTGAAAAGCTTGCGGCAGGTTTTTTTATGAAAAGCTGATGAATTTTTTCTAAAGAGTGCTGCAGTAAGTAGTATTGGCGGCTGACTTTTGCTATAATATTAAATTGTGATGTTTATCATATAAAATTAGTTAGGAGGCTTTAAAATTGCAGCAAAGTCAAAGTAAACAGCAGGTAGGAGGCATATTGGGATTTATAGAACGTATCGGTAATAAAATACCGGATATTACGATTCTTTTCATCAGTGCCTTTCTTTTGGTTTGTGTAGTGTCGGCAGTTTTGGCGCAGATACATTTCAATTATGTGCATCCGGCGACCGGTAAGCCGATCGAAATAACTAATATGCTCAGCGGGAAGGCGTTAGTAGATTTAATGAGCAAAATGGTCACTAATTATGCAAATTTTCCGCCGCTCAGTATGGTTATCGTAGCAACACTTGGTATTGGTATTGCCGATGGGTCTGGTTACATTAATACAGGGTTGAAAAAGATACTCTCTATCACACCCAAAGTTCTGATCACACCGGTAGTTATTCTGGTAGGGATGCTCAGTCATCTGGGGCCCGACTCTGGTTATGTCATCATTATCCCGATAGCCGCTTATATGTTTTACGCAGTAGGCAAACATCCTTTAGCAGGTATTGCTGCTTCTTTTGCAGGTATTGCCGGCGCGTTTGCTGCCAACTATACGCCTTCGGCTATTGATCCTGTTATTCAGGGGTTTACCCAAAGTGCGGCCCAGATTATTGATCCGGGATATCAGGTAAACGTATTATGCAACTATTTTTATGCGTTTGCTTCTACGTTTATAGTTATTGGTGCTTGCTGGTGGGTAACTGAAAAGATTACTAACCCATGGCTTTGGAAGGCTTGTCCGCTTGATGACGATCTGGACTTGGGCAACGAAAATAACAGCTCGATTACGCCTTCGGAGAACAGGGCTTTTAAAATAGCTACAGCGGTATTGTTGTTGATGTTGGCCGGGCTTGCCGCAGCACTGTATCCTGCAGATTCTATCCTGCGTGCTCCTGATGGCGTTATTGCCAGCTTTAAGGCTCCGATAATGCAGTCGATAGTGTCGCTGATTTTTATTTTTGCAGCTTTGGTTGGCTTAGTATATGGCATTGCCTGCGGTAAATTCAAATCGCCTAAAGATGTTACGGCGGCAATGGAAGAGATTACTAAAACTTTAGTGCAGCTGATCGTATTTTATTTCTTTGCAGCTCAGTTCCTGTATGCGTTCGGTGCATCGAACATGGGAGCGCTGATTGCTGTATCCGGCGCAGAATTCTTAAAATCATTGGATTTACCGCCGCAGGTAACTGTTTTCGGTATTATTGTTTTTGTTGCGTTGCTTAATCTTATTATTACCTCTGCTTCAGCAAAATGGGCTATTCTGGCTCCGATATTTGTGCCGATGCTGATGGCGGTAGGAATTGCGCCTGAACTGACACAAGTTGCTTTCCGAGTCAGTGATTCTGCGGTTAATGTTGTAACACCAATGTTTGCTTTTTATCCTTTAATAATTCTGTATTGCCAGAAATATGTAAAAAATGCTGGTATTGGTACATTAAGTTCCATGATGCTGCCGTATACTATAGCATTATTGGTTTCTCTTACCTTTATGTTATACTTATTCTGGTGGCTGGATATACCACTGGGGTTCCAGGCAGATTATGTTTATCCGAGACGGTTTTAACGATCATTAAGGGGGCAGAAGAATGCAGACACGTTTATTAGAACGTTTTTTACGTTATGTAGCAGTAACAAGTCAAAGCGATGCTTCTCAGACAGTAGTTCCTTCTACAGAAGGTCAGAGAAGTTTAGCTGAATTATTAAAAAAAGATCTTGCCGAACTGGGCTTAGTTAATCTTGAGATTAGTGAATATTCTGTTCTTACAGGTAAACTTCCTGCTAATTTACCTGCTGGAAGCAGTGAACGAGTCCCGCCGGTTGGGTTTATTGCTCATTTAGACACTGTTGATGTTAATCTTTCAGCTGATATCAAACCGCAGGTGGTGCGGTCTTATAGCGGCGGTGACGTTTGCCTGAATAAAAAACAGGGTATTTATCTTCGCGAGGCAGAACATCCGGAATTATTAAAATACAAAGGTCAGGATATTGTTTTCAGTGATGGTACAAGTGTATTGGGAGCTGACAATAAGGCAGCCATAGCAAATGTAGTGGTCGCATTGGAAACTTTGATGCAAAATAAAGATCTGCAGCATGGAGATATCTATGTAGCCTTTGTACCTGATGAAGAATGTGGGTTACGCGGAGCAAAGAAAATGGATTTCAGTAAATTTCCGGTAGCTTTCGCTTATACTATTGACTGCTGTGAATTGGGAGAGGTTGTTTATGAAACTTTCAATGCCGGCAGTGCGGTAGTAAAAATCAAAGGTGTAAGTGCACATCCTATGTCGGCGAAAGGGGTAATGGTAAATCCAACTTTGGCTGCTGTTGATTTGGTAAACAGTTTTGACAGAATGCAGACACCGGAGCATACAGAAGGAACGGAAGGTTACATCTGGGCGAAGTCTATTACTTCCAATCAAAGCGAGGCCGTAGTTCAGCTGGATATACGTGATCATAATAAAAATACTTATGAGGCTAGAAAACGTTTGATAAAAACAAATGTTGAATCTTTACAGAAGCTATATCCTCGTGCAGAAATAGTATGTACGATAACAGATACTTATGGAAATATTGCAGATGCTGTCAATGATGAGAATAGAAAATGTATAGATTATATTTATACGGCGATGTCAGAGCTGGGAATAAAACCAAATACTATTGCCATGCGCGGTGGTACGGATGGTTCCTATATTTCTACGCAGGGAATTTTAACGCCAAACTATTTTACCGGAGGACATAATTTTCATTCTAACTGTGAATTTTTGCCGCTGCCGGCATTGGAAAAATCCTGCCAGATGACCTTGAAGCTGATTGAATTGATTGCTAAAGGTTAAGTTATTCATAATGCCTTCCCTTAAAATCTTTAAGGGAAGGCATTTGAGTTTCACAAAGAAATAACCAACTGAAAGGCAGGAATATGTTATAATTTGTATGATAAAGTAATGGTATGGGAGGAAATATGAATATTGGTGCGCGTTTGGAAACGATTGGAAGATTAGTTCCACAGAACGTAAGCATAGCAGATATAGGTACAGATCATGCATATTTGCCGGCATGGCTGGCAGAGCGTGGACAGATTATCAAAGCAGTTGCTGGTGACATTACTGAGGGTCCATGTGCTGCCGCACGTAATACAGTTGCTATGTATGGTATGAATGATAAAATAGAAGTGCGGATGGGCAATGGTTTAAGTATTATTAGGCCTGGCGAAACAGATGTGATTATAATAGCTGGTATGGGTGCCGGCACAATGATAGAAATCCTTGAAGCTTCGCCGGAAACCGCACAAAAAGCCAGAAAGCTGATATTACAGCCGATGGCCGGAGCACCTTCTTTAAGACGTTGGGTCAATGCCAGCGGCTGGCGTATCGATGATGAAGTTCTGGTTGAAGAAGGACGGCATCTTTATGAAATCATGGTTTTGGAACGCGGTGCGGAAGCTGATTTTACTGCATTGGAGTATGAAATAGGGCCACGCTTACTGGAAAAAAGGCCGGCGCTTTTCAAAAAACATTTGGCGAAAGTATGCGTTCAATATCAAAAGATGCTGCTTAATATGTGCCGCAGCGCAGAAGCAAGGCAAAGTGAAAAATATCACGAAATACACACTTTATTGCAGGAACTGGAGGGATTAGACGATGGAGGCTACTGTAAATGATATCGTTAAAATAATGGATGGCATAGCGCCGCCTAATTTAGCAGAATCCTGGGATAATGTTGGCTTGTTAGTTGGGCGTAATAGTAATACGGTAAAAAAACTTATGGTTGCTTTGGATGTATCACCAGAAGTAGTAGAGCAGGCCGTTGAACATAAAGTACAAATGCTTGTAACGCATCATCCGGTTATTTTTGACCCAATAAAAAAGATGACCGACAGGAGTTGGCAGCATAAATTACTTTTAGATTGTGCTGAAAATAAAATCGCTGTTTATAGTGCACATACCAGTCTTGATAGCGTACTGGGCGGTGTCAATGATGTTCTGGCAGAGAAAATCGGGTTGCTGCATACCGAAGTTTTAGTACCTGCTGCAGGCGGAGAAGCCGGTTTAGGACGCGTGGGCTGTTTGCAGGAGCCGATGACGCTGCAGGAGTTCAGTGAAAAAATTAAGAATGTCTTAAAATTAGAAAAGGTAACTGCTGGTGATGCCGGACGCATGGTAAGCAAGATTGCTGTATGTGGCGGCGCCGGTGCTGAATTTATTGGCGAGGCCTTGGCGGCCGGAGCAGATACCTTTGTGACTGGAGATGTGAAGTATCATACTGCACAGAACGCAGTATACAGCGGTTTGAATATAATTGATGCCACACATCAGGGAACTGAATTGCCGATGATCAATACGCTTGCTGACAGAATTGCGCTGCGTCTAACATCCGGCGGTTTCAGTACTCAGGTTTTGGTAGCGAAGGAAAGCAAAATTTTGCAATACCTGTAAACGGTATGCTCTAGAGGATGGTGACAGATATGATCAGCGATTTTAAGGCTGGCACTAAAGTGTGTCAGGCTGTATTGCTGCGTGTGCAGAAGATTGGAAATTCGTCTAATGGCGGTGTGTTTGCACGCGGTTTGCTGGAAGATAACAGCGGTAAGATGCCGTTTATTGTTTTTGAAGCTGGCATTGTAGATAAGATGAGGTCGATGGAAGGACCTAAAGTAATGATGGTTGGCGGCATGGTAGATATTAATAAATTTTCCAATGATATGACGCTGCAGCTGGTTTTACAACGGATGGAAGAGATTGTGCCGGAGGATGATATTACTCATTTGCTGCCTAATGGTGATTTTGACCATGAGGAATATGAAAATAAGCTGCAAAAACTTATCAAAGGAGTTATGACACCAGGAATAAGATTGATTTTAGAAAATATTTTCAGCGGGTCTTTATATGATAAATTTTTGATTAATCCGGCGGGAATGCGTTTACATCATGCTTATATCGGAGGATTGCTGCAGCATTCCGTCGATGTAGCCGGTATTGCACAGTCGTTGGCAGATCGTATCGGCGGCGTAGATAAGGATTTGATCGTGGCAGGAGCGCTGCTGCATGATATTGGCAAGCTTAGAGAAATTTCTTCTGATATAGGCTTCCCGTATACGATGGAAGGAAGATTGCTGGGGCATGTGGCTATGTCGGCAGTGATGGTGCAGGAAGCAGCGGGCAAGGCAAAAGTAACAGGACCTAAGCTGCAGCAGCTGCTGCACATTGTTTTGTCACATCATGGGGAACAGGAAAAGGGTTCGCCGGTTGCCTGCGCTACGAAAGAAAGCTTTATTGTGCATTATGCTGATGAAATTGATGCGATTATGAATCAGTTCGGTAAAAATGAAGGCAAAAATCCCTGGGAATATAATAAAATGCTGCAGCGTTTTTTGCTGCATGAAGCTTGACTAAATAATCTCTATGTGTTAAATTAACAAACGATATGAGTGCGAAAGATGATCGCGGTGACGCTTAGGCGTTAACGAGGAAAGTCCGAGCTCCACAGGGCAGAATGCCGGATAACGTCCGGCGAGGGTGACCTCAGGGATAGTGCCACAGAAATGTGTACCGCCTGCTATGCAGGTAAGGGTGGAACGGTGCGGTAAGAGCGCACCAGCGGTCGGGTAACCGGCCGGCTAGGTAAACCCCATTCGGAGCAAGACCAAATAGGGGAGGGATGAAGCGGCCCGCTGAACCTTCCGGGTTGTGTCGCTGGAGCCTGCGAGTAATTACAGGCCTAGATAAATGATCATCACCGCTTTGCGGAACAGAACTCGGCTTACTGAGCACTCGTATTCTTTGATATTAAGCTGCCTGTTTCAGGCAGCTTTTCTTTTTTCTAAAAATTCACATAATCACTTCATTTTAATTTCAAAATAGTGATATAATATAAAAGTATTCTAAATTGACGGTGAGGGTAAATTAATGAAACATATTTCTTTTGTAGTGCCTGTCTTTAATGAAGAGGCCAATCTCAGGGAATTTTACCAACGGCTGACAGATATTATGTCAGCACTGCCATACGAATACGATCTTACTTTTGTTGACGATGGTTCTAAAGACGGCAGCGCTGTGATTTTGGCGGAATTGGCCCGCAATGATGAGCGCGTACAGGCTTATTTGCTTTCTCGTAACTATGGACATCAGCTGGCTTTGACCTGCGGGTTGGATCATGCTGATGGCGACGCAGTTATTATGATGGATGGAGATTTGCAGCATCCGCCTGAATTAGTTCCGGACTTACTGCGCTTGTGGGAAGATGGAAATGAAATCGTTCAGACAATCCGTTTGAGTACGGAGAATGTTTCGTTTATGAAACGTTTTTCTTCAGCAGTTTATTACAAACTCATCAATATCATGTCTAAGGTGGAAATCACTCCAGGTGGCAGCGATTTCAGACTTATGGATCAAAAAGCCGTAGAGGCTTTTCGTCTGTATCGTGAAAGAGCACGATTTATCAGAGGTCTTATTAATACTTTAGGATTTAAGGTCGCTAAGGTTGAATTTGTGGCTCCGCCACGCTTTGCGGGACAATCAAAGTACAGTCTGCGTAAAATGCTGCATTTTGCATTGGATGGCATTACTTCTTTTTCAAATCTGCCTTTGCGCTGGGCCTTTTATTGTGGTGTGTTCTGCGGACTTTGCAGCCTGATGGTTTTAGGACATGTTTTCTATGTTAAATATGTTATTGACGATGCAGTGCCGGGTTGGGCGACAATGACCGCCAGTGTCCTGTTTTTAGGCGGTATTCAATTAGTAGGTATTGGTATTTTAGGAGAGTATATCGGACGTGTTTTTGAAGAAGTTAAGCAAAGACCGCTGTATCTTGTAGGACGTCGTCTCGGGAAAAAGTAAGATAGTTTTACAATATTGTAAGTTTATGTTATAATTATTTACAGTTGAGAAAGGATGTGCGGTGTTTGCTGAAGAAAAAGCTGTTATGCGTAGTATTGACAATGATGTTTTGTTTTATGAACATTGCGACTGCTTTAGCGTCTTTTGAACGCGGTGACGAAGGGCAAGAAGTCATTGATATTCAAAAACGTCTGGTAGAGCTACAATATAAAGTATCTAACGTTGATGGTAAATTTGGTCCTGAAACAGAAGCTGCTGTAAAGCAGTTCCAAACAGATAAAAGTTTGGAGGTAGACGGAATTATCGGCAATGATACTTATCGTGCATTGATGCAGAAAGATATGCCTCCGAACCGTTCCGGGCGCAGTGCTGCAGTGCGTAATGTCATTCGCGCAGCGTACAGTGTTCTGGGTACGCCTTATGTTTTTGGCGGCACCAGCACTTATGGCTTTGATTGTTCAGGGTTTACTCAATATGCTTTTGCACGTGCAGGAGTCAGCATTCCCCGTATGGCTGACAGCCAGTTATATTATGGCCGCCAGATTTCTATGAGTGAACTGCGTCCGGGAGATTTGATTTTCTTTTCTACCTATGAACCAGGCGCCTCGCATTGCGGTATTTATCTTGGCGATGGCAAATTTATCCATGCCGGCACCAGTACAGGCGTGGTTGTGGCTGATGCGTTTACAGGTTACTGGGGTGAACGTTATTACGGAGCCTGCCGCGTTTTATAAAAATATAACTTTCAGCAGACAAGTTTTCTTGTCTGCTTTTTTTATGAGAAAAAAGAGACTGAAAATGTATTTATTTGTCATAAATCAGGTTAAGTTGTAATATTTTTGTGAAAGCAGTATAAAAACAGGCTTTTTAAAGAAAACTATTGTATAATAATAAGCAAGAATAGTTATGAGGTGATTAGTATGGATATTCAAAAAGTTTTAATTGCCGACGATGAGAAGCATATTCGCGAGATTCTTAAGATGTATTGCGAAAAAGAAGGCTTTGATGTTATCGAAGCAGCTGATGGTGCCGAGGCGATTTTAAAAGTACAATCTGAGAAGCCGGATATTCTTATTTTGGATATAATGATGCCTGTCATGGACGGCTTGGAGGTTTGCAAGCAAGTACGCAAAATGTCTGATCTGCCTATTATTATGCTGACAGCTAAAGATGAAGATGATGATCGTATTTTAGGGTTGGAGATCGGTGCGGATGATTATATTACAAAGCCATTTAACAGCCGAGAGGTAGTTGCCCGTATTAAAGCAGTTCTGCGACGTGCCGGAGCCCAGGAAAAACAGGAAGGCCGTTCACGGGTAGAATATGACGGGCTGACAATTGATATGGAAGAGTATCAGGTGGTTGCTTTTGGTCAGAAAATGACCTTCACTGCCAAAGAAATGGAATTGCTCTGGTGCCTGGCAACCAATCCTGGTAAGGCTTTTTCTCGAAATCAGCTGCTGGAAACCATTTGGGGTTATTCCTATTATGGTGATACACGTACTGTGGATACGCACATCAAACGTATTCGCCAAAAACTAAACATTCCAGAAAATTCTAAATGGGATATTACCACTATTTGGGGTGTTGGTTATAAATTTGAGGTGAAGAGTGAATAAGTCTTTAAGTACCCGACTTATGTACAGCTTCATGGCTTTGATCGTAGTTATTGTAGTCGGCGTGACAGCGGGTATTTCTTACCTTATCGCCGACTATTTTTTTAAGATTAAAGAGCAGGAGCTTGCGCAAAAAGGAAATGAAATGGCTGAAACCATTGAATATTTTATGCTGCGCGATACGGATCGAACAACACTGCACCGTTATATAGTTGCGGTAGACAGGTTGGTAGGGGCACGTATTTGGCTTTTTGACAATAAATATGATCTTTTGGCCGCTTCTTTGGTTAATACCGATGAAGATGCCGACGGTAATAAATTGATCCGCAATTATAATTCTAAAGAGGGAACCGAGCTTTTAGGAAAAGAGATAAAAGGCGGTAACTTATCTACTAAAGTACGCAGTATCCTGAAAGATGTTTATAGTGGTAAATCGGTAAAATCACAGATTTTCCATCCCTATTATAAAGAGCAGGTCATGCTGGTTGGAGTTCCGTATGGCAAACAGGATGGAGCGCATGGAGCTATTTTACTGGCAGAGCCTCTGAGTGGATTTGATAGTTTTCTGCGTGATATTTATATATATACTTCGATCGTAGGTGTACTGGCGCTTATTTTAAGCTTGTTTATGGTAAGAAGGCTATCGCGTTCTATTATCAAGCCCTTGATATCAATGAAAGACAGTGCGGCGGCTATTGCTTCCGGTGACTATACACGTAAGGTAGAAGTGCATGGAGAAGATGAGGTAGCTGCTTTGGGCAGGGCTTTGAATGCGCTCGGCAATGATCTCAGCGCTTTTGTTGATAAGACCGAGCGGACTGAAAAAATCCGCCGCGATTTCGTAGCTAATGTTTCGCATGAACTGAGGACTCCTATAACTATTATTCGCGGCTATAATGAGGCTATAAGCGACGGTACTATTACTGATAAAGAAATGATCCAACGCTACCGTGCTTTGATAAATGAAGAAACGGTCAGGCTTGAGCGCATGATCAGAGAACTTCTTAATATCAGCCGATTTCAGGCCAGTGATGAATTGACGACAGGTATCGAACCTCTGCCGTTAGCAGAAATTGTGCGGAATGTTACAGAAAAACTAATGGTGAAATCTGTTAAAAGACATGTGACATTGGTTATTCATGCGGATGAAAATATTGCTGTTGTAGGTAATGGCGACCAGTTGGTACAGCTTATTATGATCTTGGGTGACAATGCTCTGAAATATTCTCCTGATAATGGCACGATATCTTTCACTGCAGTAAGGCAAGACGATGGCGGGGTACTGCTTTCGGTAGCCGATCAGGGACCGGGCATTCCGGAAGAGGATCTGCCATTTATTTGGGAACGATTTTATAAAGTGGATAAATCTCATTGCCGGAATGTGCCGGGTACAGGATTGGGACTGGCGATAGCCAAAGAGATTATCCGTGTTCACGGTGCTAAAGCGCAGGTGTTTAGTACGCCGGGTGTCGGTACACGTTTTGAAATTACCTTCCCGAAGGAGAAAGTCGTTTTATGTTGAAAATGTTTTGCCCGGATTTTCGTTTTGACAATATTGCGTCGATTCCGGTTGAATGGTTGAAAAAGCAACGGGTAGAAAGAGTTATTTTAGATGTTGATAATACTTTACTGCCGCGTGATGAAGTACAGCCAGATGCAGATGCACTGAAGTGGCTAGAATTGCTTCGTAAAAATGAAATTGAAATAGTACTGCTTTCCAATAATGGCGGCGAAAGACTGCGTAAAATCAGTGAAGCCGCTAAGGCGGAGGCAGTAAGCTGGGCTGCTAAGCCAATGCCTTGGGGGTTTAAAAGAGCTCTTAAACGGTTTGGCAGACAGCAGGGGAAAGTATTGGTCATTGGCGATCAGCTTTTAACTGATGTATTGGGGGCAAAAAGGATGGGTTTTGCTGTACTTTGGGTACGGTCATTACATGGGAAGGAATTCCCGATAACAAGAATTACAAGGCAAATAGAAAAAATGCTGGTGCGCAGGTTAGATGCGCAGGGCTTATTGCCGGAGGAAAGAAAATGAAAGTTGCATTGATCCAAATGGAAATAGCAGAAAAAAATACGCTTGGAAATATTGCGCATGGGCTTGACTTACTGCAGGAAGCCGCTGCGAACAGCGACATTGCCGTATTGCCTGAAATTTGGACCACAGGTTATTCTTTAGGACGCCTTGAAGAAGAAGCCGAAACTATAGATGGGAGCACGATTGCGGCAGTACGTAAGATTGCCAATTACCATCACTGTGCAGTAGTGGCAGGTTCTATTCCCTTGCGTCATAAAGATGGGAAAATTTATAATACTACCGTAGTTATTGATAAGCAGGGTAGTGTTGTGGCATCTTACAGCAAAGTACATCTTTTTGGTTTATTTAATGAAGAACGTTTTTTTGCTGCCGGTGATAATTTTGATACTTATGAGTTGAACGGCGTTATTTGTGGTTCTACTATTTGTTATGATCTGCGCTTTCCTGAACTGTACAGGCATTTATCGTTGCAGGGGGCAAAAATAATTTTTGTGCCGGCAGAATGGCCGTCAGCTCGAGGAGATATTTGGACTTTGCTGGCACAAGCCCGCGGCGCCGAAAATCATAATTATATTGTTGCCGTCAATTGTGTTGGTAAATTTAAGGGTTCTCCTTTTTACGGACATTCCATGGCAGTAGATCCTATGGGGAAAATTATAGCTGAGGGCGGCAATGCAGAGGAAATAATTTACTGCGACATTGATTTAGCTTACATAGATAAGGTGCGTGAAAGGATTAACGCATTGTCTGATGTACGTAAGGAGCTTGTACGATGATAAAAAAGCTGCTTGGAACAATAGTTTTATGTGTGGTGCTGATTGTGCAAAACCTGCCTGCACAGGCTGCGGCGCTTGAACCCAGAGAATGCCCGAAGGATCTGAAATACCTTTTGGGTATGTATTATGGAAATGGTGAGCAGTTCGTCATAAGAGAACGCGACGGCGAATTGGAACTTTTATACCGTACGACCCGTGAAGATTATAAATTTGCCAATAGTAATCAGTTTCTGCTGAAAAAGGAGCGCTTTGATTCATATACGCTTTTGGAAGCTGGACCGATGAACAACACTGAAACCAGTGTGCGTTTTGAACGTGACCCTGATGGTTATGGCATTACGTGTAAAATAGGCGGCAATCGCTATAGCAGGGCCTTTTTTGGGTCTGATAGAGGAAAACCTTTTCGTATTCCGCAGCCGTCTGATTGGCAGGGGTTAAAAAAGGCTGCATCAGAAGCGGCTATACCTTCTGCATTGACAACTGGCAAGCAGGCGCAGCTGGTCGATGTTACAAAAACTATAACAGGTATAAAGCTTGATCTGCGTTACGCAGGAACTGATAATTGTTTTGGAGTACCTATTGTTGATGTTAAGAAGGCTTATCTTGATAAGGATATGACGGCGGCTTTGGGACGAGTTCAGAAAAGACTTGCTGATTATGGTTATGGCCTTGTTATTTGGGAAGCTTACAGACCGTGGTCTGTATCCAAGCTTGCCTATGATGCTTTCCCTGATGATAAAAAACAAATGCTGCCAACTCCGGAACAGGGTTTTTCTCATAATACAGGCAGAGCTGTTGATTTAAGTCTCTATTATCTTGAAACAGGTGAACCGGTAGAAATGATCAGCGATTTTGATGAACCGTCCGTCAGACAATATAGCAGGTTTGCAGGCGGTACAGAGTTGGAACGTTACCAGCGTGATTTGCTGCATCAGCTGATGAGCTTGGAAGGCTTTTCTGTCAGCGATATGGAATGGTGGCATTTTGAGTATGAGCCGGATACGGTTTATAGTCATTTGAATGTACCTCTACAGAGCTTGAACTAGGTCTTTACAGAAAATTTAGATATGCTATAATATAAAAGCTAAAAAAAATTAAGAGGTGAATCGGCATGAACGTTTACGATTGTGCAAATGCGTTGGCTAAAGCCATGCGTGAAAGCCAGGAATACAAAAAACTAAAAGAAGCTAAAGCTGCTCTTGATCAAGATCCAAAAGGTAAAGAGATGGCTGAAGAATTTTTAAAATTGAGCCAGGAAATAGAATTAGCGAAATATCAGGGACAGGAAGTTCCTGAAGAAAAAAATGAAAAACTACAAAAACTTACTGGTATTTTAGGATTAAATACAGTTGCTATGGAGTATCTGCATGCCTTTATGCGTTTTCAAATGATGATGGGTGATATTTCAAAATCTATCGGAGACGTAGTAAAGGAAGTTACTGGTGAATAAAGAGTTTTTGGATTTGGCGGAACAACTGAAAAATTCTGTTACCTGTACTGTGCGCTTGGATGAACTGATGAGCGGGCATACTTCCTTTAAGATCGGCGGACCAGCTGATATTCTGGTTTTGCCGGAGTCTGTTGAACAATTGAGGGAAGTTTTGAAAGTGGTCAGTAAAACTGCTGTTCCTCTTACTTTACTTGGCAATGGTTCAAATGTTTTAGTACGTGATAAAGGTATCCGTGGGATTGTTATAAAGTTAGGTAATATGCTGCGGAATTTTTGCGAAGCAGAGGATTTGCTGGTCTTTGGAGCTGGTTATTCGCTGGCATTAGCTTCATATAAGGCGATGGAATGCGGAAAGACCGGCATGGAATTTGCTGTAGGCATTCCTGGAAGCATTGGTGGTGCCGTATATATGAATGCCGGCGCTTATGATGGTGAGATGCAGAATATTGTTCATTGTGTAAGGGTTATGGATTTGCATGGAAATGAACGCATTCTTACTGCTGAAGATTTAAACTTTGGTTATCGAAAAACCAGTTTGCAAAACAGCGGGCTTATTGTGACAGAGGTAACTTTAAAAATGCCGTCCGGTAATAAAGCGGAAATCAAGTCGAAAATGGATGATTTCAGTCAACGGCGTGTTAGTAAACAGCCGTTAGAAATGCCAAGTGCAGGTAGTATGTTTAAACGTCCGCCAGGATATTTTGCCGGAACATTGATTGACGAGGCCGGATTAAAGGGATACACAGTCGGTGGCGCTCAGATTTCTACTAAGCACGCTGGATTTGTTGTCAATATTGGCGGTGCAACAGCTGCCGATGTTTTACAGCTTATTAGGGATGTCCAGACCAAAATAAAAGCTGGTGTTGGTGTTGAATTACAGCCAGAAGTTTTGGTGATCGGTGAAGAATAAGGATTGCTTACTCCAAAAGCTCCGATAATTGATATCGGAGCTTTTTCTACTGTCACAAAATGTTCAATTGAAAAGCATTGGAACGCTATGATATAATAACAACATTGTAGGGAAAGAAGGATATTAGATTAATGAATAATGAAAAAGACAATGTGTATGACTTAGTAGAAGATTTTTATGCCCATGATGAAGGCTGGAACACATTGCTCAGACAAGAATATGCCGAAGGTTTCTTACGAATGGAAGCCTGGAAAGGCAAAAAAAACAGTGATTTATACCGTAGTTGGGATAACTTGACGATGTTGTGTTTATATCTTGGCAGTGCAGAAACGTTTCTTGGCGATATGAATGCTGATGATTTTATTGATTGTATAGCCTGGTGCGGCAGAAATATTTCAGAGTTTACTCCTTATTATGAAGATACAAAAGATTTTTTAGAAACATGTGACGGTTTGTTTAAATATTTGAAAGGCAAGAATGCTGTTTCTGATGATACGGCACCTGGCAGTGCTGCCGCAATATTGCTGCAAGAAGGCAAAATGAAGATAATTTTACCGGATGGAAGCTTTGATGAAGCAAATGTAGAAAGAGCGTGGAGTGCGACTCCGGATATACCTGCTAAAATATTTTTAAATATTGGAGAACGGCTGCAGGAATTGCTGGAGGTACTGCATAGATTTTTTGAGAGAGAATATTTCCGTTTGGACCTAGACCGGGCTGCATTTTTATATTACGGTATTCTAATGGGCTATGAAGATGAAAAAAAAGATAATATTGAAGAAACCAGTGAATGTTTTTGGGATTATTTTTTATTTGACTATCATTTGCTGCGCAGTGATAAAAGACCTCTGGAGTTCTTTTATGAAAGGACCTGCCTGCCTGAGAGTGACGATTACGACGAAGCGTTTGCCAAACGTAACCGTGATGTTTTAGAAGAATTATGCAAAGCAAGGCTGGCTATATTCAAAATTGACAGTTATACAGATGACGGTGCTTTTTATTGCACAGACTGGCTGAGTGGAGAAAAATATACGTTAAGTCTGCCGCTGGAAGAATCGGAAGATTTAAATGACGCTATTTTGCTGGGACATATTTTTTATAATGAAAGTATGATAATGAACTATGTAAGCTGCCTTAAAATAGGCAAAGTAGCGCAGAAACGTCTGTTCAATACGTTGAAGTCCTGCAAGGAGTGGTATAATATTCAGGATCCGGCAGCGGATTGGGAAACATTTACAGCCCAAAATCCGATGCTGCTTCGGCATATGGTATTTTTATATTCTGCTTTTGTAAATCTGAACAATTTTAACTATGAGACTGCACATAAAAACTATCTTCCTACGGAAATAGATTATAAGGACAGAGTTATTCTGAGGATCAGACAGATGATGGAGCCATATCATTTTGCAGAACGTGATATTAAACTGGTCATTCAGTTGTGGGCTGATTTTAAGGCCAAGTCCTGCAGAGAAGTAAGAATGCCGGATATCTGGGCGGCCGGAGCTATTTTTGATTTTATCAAAGCAAATGGTGTCTACAATTATAATGATGAAAAAATTGCTGAATTGTGCCATAATGTTCCTTTGGATGTAATGCGGCGTATGGCAAAGGAAATATGGGTGACCTTGGGGATAGAAAAACACGATCCACGTTACATCAACGAAGAAGGAATTTTGCTGATGGCGCTTTCCTAACGTGAAAAAGGAGTTTTGCTATGAAATGTAGTTTTTGCGGAAAAGAATTAGAACGCGGCACGCAGGAGTGTCCATATTGTCATTGCCGTATTGAAGCCGAAGTGCAGGTTCTGCGCCCTGAAGAAAGAGATACCTTTGATGGTGTTACTATTGAGCAGGATGGTAATGCAGAAGGAGGAACCCGCGTAGAAGATATGCGCGCAGAGCGTAGAGCTTATGAACAAAATAACGGCGGTCCGCAGATTCGTGTTCATAGTTTTGGTTGCGGCAGCGGTATTTTGATGACGCTGTTGATTTTAGGCGGCATTTTAGCGATCTTTTTCTTTTTGCTGCCTACATTTCTGATTTTTGCTGCTATCGGAGCAGTGGTAGTATTCATTATGCGGCTTTTTATGTAAAATAATTTTAAAAAATGTGTTCAGAGTTGAGGATAAAAACTAAATTTATTTGATTTATTTAGAGAAAAAAACTCCGCCCGTTATTTCAACAGGCGGAGTTTTTTATTGTTATTTTCCAAGTAAATTTTTTAATTCTTGTAGTTTTTCTGCAAATTTGTGCAGCGTTACGGTCACAGGCAAAGGGGTCGTCAAATCGACACCGGCTGTTTTTAACAGGTTCAGAGAGTAGTCGCTGCCGCCGGAAGCAAGAAAGTGCAGATATTTTTCTACTGCCTTAGGTTTATTTTCGAGGATTGCTGAGGCAAAGGCGGTGGCTGCGCTGTAACCGGTTGCATATTTATATACATAAAATGGGGTATAGAAATGTGGTATACGTGACCATTCACTGGCTAATTCTGTGTCTACAGTAAGAGCTGGTCCATAATAACGTTTGTTGCTGTCCAACCAATAGGTTTCCAGCATTTCAGCCTGCAGTGTACGGCCCTCGTTGATTTCATTATGAATAAACTTTTCGAATTCAGCAAATTGTACCTGACGGTAAACGGTAGTCCGTACGGCTTCGAGAAATTGATTTAGAAGATAGATTTTTTGTTCTGGAGAAGCTGTTTTTAATGTATGCTCTAAAAGTAAGATTTCATTTGTGGTAGAGGCGACTTCGGCGCAGAAAATAGAATAATCACTGTTGATATATGTTTGAGCCTTATTGCTGAAATAACTATGCAGTGCATGTCCCATTTCATGAGCAAGAGTAGAGATACTGTTATAGCGTGGCTGATAATTCAGCAGAACATAAGGATGGACACCGTAGATTCCCCAGGAATAAGCTCCGCTTCGTTTACCTTTGTTTTCGTAAATATCGATCCACTGCTTATCGAAACCCTCTTGTAAGGCGGCCTGATAATCACAGCCTAAAGGAGCAAGTGCTGCTGTTACTTTGGCTTTTGCTTCATCAAAATTACAGGCAAAGCTGTCGGCAGCATTGCTGATTGGCTGGTAAATATCATAAGCATGGAATTCGTCTAATCCAAGTATTTCTTTTTTTAGGGCTATATACTCATGTAAAGGCTTTAAATTTTCGTGAACGGTCTCAATCAGACCGTCGTATAAACTTGGCGGGATATTATCTTCAGAGAGACAGGCTTCCAAAGTATCATGATATTTATGGGCAGTTGCATAAAACGCACTGACACGGCAATTGCTGGATAGCGTATTGGCGAGCGTATTACGGTATTTATGGTAAGTAGTCATTAAGCCATTGAAAGAATTACGGCGCAGTAATCTGTCATTGCTGGTCATATTGAGCAAATAATTGCCTTCGCTGACAGTTACATCCAGTCCTTCTGAGTTTTTAACCAGAGGAAATTGCATATCGGCACTGACTAAGCTGCGGAAAATAGCAGCCGGGCCTGAAGTTGCCAGCTGGCTCAATGAAAGCAGTTCTTCCTGCTCTTTGGGAAGAACATGTTTGGATAACCGCAGTAAATTATTCAGATAAAATCGATAATCACTAAAATCAGGGTCAGATAATAGATCGTTTAATTTTTCCTGACTTAATGATAAAAGCTCCGGCTCAACGAAAGAAACAGCATTGCTGAAAGCGGCGGCTAAAGCTTCGGCTTCGCCTACCAGAGCCTGAAATTGCTGATTGCCATTATCAGTATCCTGCTGAAGTCTTGCATAGGCATATAATTTACTGATAATGATGGAAAGTTTTTCCTGTTCCCGCAATACCGTTTTTAAAGTCTGACAGTCATGCAGCTGGCCTTTATATTGACAAAAAGCGTCAACATCTTTTTTAAATTGCTGACTTGCTGTTTTCCAGGATTCCTGATCGGGATAAATATCATGGATGTTCCATTGAAAACGGCTGTCTATACTACTGCGCGGCACTAAACTGCCATGCTTGGGTTCATTATTTTTAGTCATAAATTAAATTCACTCCTTGCAAAATCTAAAATACTTTATTATTATAACACAGACAGCATATGAAAGGTTAGAGGCGTGATTTTATGAAAAGTATTTTAGTAGCTATTAACAGTAAATATGTCCATACAGCATTGGGACTGCGTTATGTAAACGAATTCTGCAGAAAAAACGCAATAGAAGTAACGCTTATCGAAGAGACCATACAAACTCCGCTTTTAGCGGTATTGGCAGAGATAACAAGGGCCAAGCCAGAAGTTGTGGGATTTTCTGTGCATATTTGGAATAAAACTTATGTCTACAGCTTGATAGAGTTGGTCAGAAAAGTTATGCCTGCAGCGAAAATAGTTGTTGGCGGTCCCGAGGTGGCTTTTGAGCCCGAAAGAATTTTTAACGAAAAAAGTGAAATAGATTTTATTGTACAGGGTGAAGGAGAAGTTTGCTTTTCTGAATTGTTAAAAGCATTAAAAAATGCTGACGATAAGGTGCCGGCACATATTGCTTATCGTGATAAAAATGGTACTGTGCAAATCAATGGCGGTGTAACAGTTGTTGAAGATCTGGCAGAGTTGGAGTTTCCATACCCTGATTTGGAAACTATAGTTGCTGAAAATAAAATAGTTTATTATGAATGTACACGCGGCTGTCCTTTCCGGTGTTCCTACTGTTTATCCGGCATTTCTCATTCTGTCCGCAGACGTCCGCTAGAAAAAGTGCTGTTAGATTTGGAGCGTTTTATGGAAGCGAAAGTGCCGCTGGTAAAATTTGTTGACCGTACGTATAATTTAGATGAAACATATTTTCTGCCTATCATGCATTACTTATCCATGGCTGATACAGAAACGACCTTTCATTTTGAAATTAAAGCAGACTTGCTTTCAGAAAACACATTGAAATTCTTGGAAACAGTACCAGAGGGCCGTTTTCAGTTTGAAATTGGTGTTCAAAGCACAAATACAGAAACGTTGGAAGCCATCGGCAGGGAAAATAACTGGGAGAAATTAGCGGATAATGTCGGACGGCTTTTGCAAAACAATAATATCCATCTGCATCTTGACTTAATTGCGGGTTTGCCATATGAAGGACTAAAAGAGTTTATAAAATCATTTAATGATGTTTATGGATTGAAACCACACATGCTGCAGCTAGGATTTTTAAAAGTGCTGCAGGGGACGGTTATGCAAAGTCAGACTCAAGAACATGGTTTGCTGTATATGAGTGAACCGCCTTATGAGGTAGTTCAGACTAAGTATATAAGCTATGAAGAATTACGCTTTCTTAAAGTTTTGGAAGATGTTTTTGAAAATACCTACAATACTGGTAAGTTCAATAACGTCTTAGCATATCTTATAAAGGCAAATGGCGGAACTGCTTTTGATTTTTACAGCCAGCTGACTGAATGGTGGGAAAGCAGGGGATTATATCCGCAGGGGCATAATGCCCGTGGCGTAACGAAATTGTTGTGGGAATTTACATGTGACTGTTATCCTGAAGAAAAAACAAATGTAAAAGAAATATTAAGATTTGATGTATTCGTTTCACAGCCTAACTGGCTTCCCAGCTGGATGGGCTGGAAAACAACTGAATTGAATGAAAGCGCTATGGCCTTTTGGCGGGATAAAGACGAGGTACGTCAATATTTGCCGGATTACATTTTTTCAACTTGGCGTCAGATACGTAAGAACTATCCTGTTGAAGCATTTGATTATAATGTGTATTCCGGAGTTGCTGAAAGAGTGGTTTTTATGGCGGATTACAGCAAAGGTAAATGTACCGTTAAACCATTGATCAGTAAGTACTTACAGAATAATTAAAAAATATAAAAAAGTTGTCAAAAAGGTGTTGACAGAAGTAACGGGGAATGCTATTATATACAAGTCGCCGAAATGCGGCAGCAGGCAGAACCTTGAAAACTGAACAATAACCAAAAACGAATGTGCGGGCGAGCGTTTCTTGTAAAAGAAGCGTTTGCCAAGTCAAAAAATAATTTCTTAACAACAAAATCGAAAGAGCCAATCGGCTTTCTCAATAAAACTTTATTGGAGAGTTTGATCCTGGCTCAGGACGAACGCTGGCGGCGTGCCTAACACATGCAAGTCGAACGGAGAATTTTATTTCGGTAGAATTCTTAGTGGCGAACGGGTGAGTAACGCGTAGGCAACCTGCCCTTTAGACGGGGACAACATTCCGAAAGGAGTGCTAATACCGGATGTGATCATCGTGCCGCATGGCAGGATGAAGAAAGATGGCCTCTACAAGTAAGCTATCGCTAAAGGATGGGCCTGCGTCTGATTAGCTAGTTGGTAGTGTAACGGACTACCAAGGCGATGATCAGTAGCCGGTCTGAGAGGATGAACGGCCACATTGGGACTGAGACACGGCCCAAACTCCTACGGGAGGCAGCAGTGGGGAATCTTCCGCAATGGACGAAAGTCTGACGGAGCAACGCCGCGTGAGTGATGA
>ENA-USYR01000084-USYR01000084.1-human-gut-metagenome-genome-assembly--contig:-NODE-84-length-50981-cov-8.481141_pt1 | contig 50981 bp, 59 predicted proteins | sample MGYA00250064_ERZ773510 | MGnify/ENA primary metagenome ERZ773510 (study PRJEB29103, sample SAMN06112082) | human gut metagenome | biome: human gut; feature: ankylosing spondylitis patient; material... | reverse complement strand
TTTGTTGCTTCTTGCCATATTAGGGACAATGCTTAGTCCTTTGTATTTGTTTTATCAGCAATGGCTTCAATGTACACGTATCTATTACATAATCTGATTCATCAATCTTTCTGCATGCTGCTTCAAATGCCTCTTTTCCTATAGGCTCAAACATTTTTTCTGTAATAACTTCTGATGCCAGCGCTTTTGCTACAGGAAAATCACAATCATTTTCATAAAGAATCCCCGCTCTGAATGCTATTCCTAAGCGCTGTAATTCCCTGTATATAAATACGCCTGTTCCTGCACCACCGGCTACGAAAACTTTCGGCGTTCCTTCCGGCTTCTTTAATTCTGTGCTTCCATACATACAATTATAAGTTCCATGTATAAGTCCGTAAAGACTGCTTATCCTGTCATCTGTAAATATTTTTTCCGGTCTTCCGAATTCAATCTTTCCATCTGCCCCGACACACATAACATAATCTGCTATTTTCGCCGCCAGTTCAATTTCATGTAATGATACTATAACTGCAACATTATCTTTAACCGCCATCTCCTGCAGTATATCAAGCAGTTCTATCTTATGTCTTATATCAAGAAATGAGGTTGGTTCATCAAGAACAATGACCTCCGGTTTCTGGCATATTGCCCTTGCAAGCATAATACGCTGGCGCTGTCCGTCACTAATCTGTGAAAAATCATTTTCGGCTATATCCAGTGCTGACACTTTTTTAAGTGACTCATTTACAATCACTTCATCTTCCTTAGTCAGTCTGCCAAAATAATTAGTATATGGATATCTTCCCATTGCCACAACATCACGGCATGTCATCATTTCTGTTTTAATTTTTTCTGTAAGAACAACCGACATTGTCTTTGCGTATTCTTTACTTGTAAAGTCACTTATCTTTCTGCCCTTGACATATATATTACCGCCTATCGGGTTCATTTCTCTTATAATATTCTTTATTATTGTTGATTTGCCTGCACCATTAGGTCCGATTAATACAAGAATCTCGCCTTTTTTTACCTTCAATGCTATATCTGACAAAAGGACTTTTCCATGATATCCAACGCTTAAATCCTCTGTCTGCACATATATCTGTTCCATATATTTCTCCACTTTTTATCCAATATTACTTTTTCTGCTTTACCATAAGCCAGATAACCACTGGTGCGCCAAATACCGCTGTAACTGTTCCTATTGCCAGTTCTGATGGTGAAAATATTGTTCTTGCAATAAGGTCACAGAACATACAAAAGACTGAACCACACAGGAAAATCGCTGGAATCGTAACTAGTGGTTTCGTTGTTTTAAGTGATAATCTTGTAATATGCGGAACTGCTATCCCCACAAACGATATCGGACCTGCAAGTGCTGTAACACAGGCAGAAAGCATACTCGACAGCATTACTATACACACCCTGAAAAATCTGATATTAATTCCCATACTCTGTGCATATCCCTCTCCCAACAGATAAGCATTAATTGGTTTTGAAAATAAAAAAGTAATGAATGATGTTGGAAAAACAACTATAGCTGCAAGCTTTACAGCAGTCCATGAGCTTCCAGAAAAGCTGCCCATAGCCCAGTGGGTAAGATTGGCAATATCTGAATCATTTGCAAATGTAATACATAAATCAGTTATTGCAGAGCATATATAACTTATCATAATCCCTACAACAAGAAGCATAGACATACTCTTTACTTTATTGGCAAAAAGCAGTACATACAGCATTGCAAAAAGTGAACCTATAAATGCTGCTGCAATCTGCGCCCATAATGGCATTCCTGACACATATTTAAGCAGGAAAATCATTGTAATGGCAACAAACATTTTGGCACCTGACGAAATACCAAGCACAAACGGACCTGCTATAGGATTTCTGAAAAATGTCTGTAATAAAAATCCCGACAATGACAATGCACCTCCAAGAATAGCAGCCATACATAATCGTGGTAATCGTATTTTCCAGATAATATTATATTCTGGTGTTCCAACATAATCCTTCAGAAATATTATCCTGAAAATCCTTGCGGGAGATATATTTATATTGCCTGTATTAATATTGAATATGACTGCTGCAACAAGTAATATCACAAGCAGCACATAAACCAACTGATAACGGAGTATCTGTTTTATCTGCATTTTTTCTCCATTCTTATCTCTATTCTCAAAATGACTGCCTCATTAAGTACTATTTGCTTAATGTGACAGTCACTTTCAGACATAAGTTTTATTTTAACTTCTTTAAGTATGTAAGCTCTGATGTATCAGCATCAGCATTTAACATAAGATTGATATCGTTAATCATACTTCCAATTGTATCTGCAATCTGGAAGAAATCTGGTGTTGTACACCATACATTTCCATCCTTAACAGCCTTTATATCAGCAAGAATGCTGTTATATCCTGTAAAATCACTAAGAGTTGATGGCTTTCCGCCTAAGTTCCATACATAAATTATATAATCTGCATCCTTTGCCTTTTCATAAAAGCTTTCTATTCCCATTTCCTGTGTTCCTGTTTTATCAGCATTTAAATCTGAGAAAATGTAATCTCCACCTGCTATATTTACCATCTGTGCAAGATAATCTCCTGCATTTCTGACATACAGCTTACCCTTTGATGTAATATAAAATACAGCTACAGATTTTCCTGTTTTTTCTGCCTTTGAAAGAGTATCAACATATGCAGCCTGCGCGTTAAACATATCTGTTGCAGCATCCTCTTCATTACAGAGTGCAGCATAAAGCTTAGCCCACTCTACTCTTCCTAATGGATGATCTTCATAAGTAGACTGGTCTAATATGTAGTTAATTCCTAATTCTTTTAACTTTTCTGCAACATCAGGAACACTTGTAAGCATTGTTGAAAATATTGCAAGTGTAGGGGCACCTGCTATTATTGTTTCATAATCAGGAGCTTTGTAATCTCCTACATAAGTCAGCTTTCCATCATCAAATGCCTTCTTAACGGCATCAATATACCATGATTTTTTATCGTAAGTAACCTGGCTTATGTTATCAAGACAATTGCTTGCATTCATAAGAGATGTTACAGGTGTAGATGAAACAAGCATATTAGTTACAGGTGCTTTTAATATTACTGTGTCAGAATCAACTCCTGATGGTGCAGACATTCCGTCCGGAACCAGTAAAAGCTTTGTCTGTTTTGATACAATTGCTGTATCCTCATCTCTGTTAGTTATTGTGATGAGTTTGTAGCCACCCTTGTAATAATCTACAGAGAACAGCTTGGCATACTGTAATTCCATTGAATGATCGTATACAAGTTCTCCATCATAATTGCCCTCGTCACCTGATTTCTTTTCTGTTCCACATCCACTCATTACAAGTGTAGACACAAGCATTACAAGCATAAGTATGAGTGACAGAAATCTTTTTTTCTTCATTTTCATTCTCCTTTTCCTTTCTCATGAAGTGATTGGATGATTCCGTCATTATCTGCAGAAAAGGAACAGACACTTGTGTCTGCATAAAAAACAATAGTCAGTTGTTCTCGCAACGACTATTATGGCTCTGCCTGTAAGCCGGTCTTCTGACTCACAGATCATAAGCAATATCCGCCTTCCCAGAATAAGAATAAATCCTTCTTCCAGTGGCATAATGGATATCGCCTCCCTGTATACAGCAGCGGAACTGTTCAGGATTCCCACCTGATTCCCTGAAGTACATATATACTTCGCTTACAGTGATTATTTCGTTATCATCTGGATTATATCCAGCGTTTATTATTCCATATTATTACTAGAAATGCAATTGTTTTTCTTTTTTACTATAACTGTTGTAAGATACCCCTGTGCCTCTTCAAGTTCATCCAGACCATGATATATCTTTTCATTGTCCATGCCACAATTCGAAACTGCATTTATTTCATATGATTCCCCTGTTGTTTCCTGTCTGAGACGCAGTGCTGAAATCAACGCTTTCAGCCCCTTTCCCGACTTCATATACACACATGTTCCATCATATAAAAATGTATCCTCAGGTTTATACGCTGACGGGATAATATGAATTTCTTCATTCTTCTCTCCAAGTGATATCCCAAGTCTTGCTGCAACAGAGCAAAATGAAGGAACACCAGATATTATCTGTGCTCTCCAGCCATTTGCTTCTGCTCTTTTATGCATGTACATATATGTAGAATATATAGACGGATCACCTATTGTAAGCATTCCTACTTTCTGGCCTTTGCTCAAATATCCTTCTATGTTTTCATATATTTTATTATGTGAAATTTCAAGTTTTCCTTCATCCTTAATCATTGGAAATGGCATGCATAATACAGGCTTTTCCGAAATTTCATGATAAGCCTGCTCTGCTATGCGGTATGAATAACACTCTTCCTTTGACACTGCCGGAATCACTATCAGGTCGCACTCCCTGATTACCTCCAGTTCCTGCAATGTCATCTGCTTCGGATTACCTGTGCCAACTCCAATACCATACAATATGCCTGATTGTTCATCCGGTATGTACTCAAGCTGTGTTACGGCTTTCTGCAAATGTGACAGATACACCTGTCTTACTGCCGGATATTCACCAATTCCTTTCAGGACACATTCCGGCGCATATCCTTCTTCTTTTAATATACTTGCAAATGAATCACTCTCTCCTGCCATATCATTATTGGCATGATCTCCTGCCACTAACATAAATGGTGCAAGAACTACTCTTGTATTAACAATCCCTTCATCTTTCATCTGCCTGATTACATCCTGAATTGTTCTCTTTCCCTCAACTGTTGCAATATAAACAGGATGTCTGGCATACGCCCTTAATGCCTGCTCAATTATCATATAGCTTTCATCAGCCGAATGCTCCGTTCCATGCCCCATAAAAATCAAAGGTGAATCACCGGCTGTTTCCTTTAATGACTCCCACAGTGCCTTCGAAACATCTGTGTAATCATCCACATTTGACAAAAGTGCATCAGCTGTAACTATCTTTTCAAAAAAAGTTCTGCATTGTTCAACTGCATTTTTCATCTGATTGTTCTCTATGCCATCTATTACATAGGTTGGAAATACAACAACCCCGGTTGCGCCCTGCTCTTTTAGACTCATCAGGGCTTCCATCGGACTTTTTGCATCAATATGCTCATCCTGCTTCATATGATTTCTTACAATCCTGCTTGATACAGTCTCTTCTATAATCGTATCAGGATAAAGCATTGATACCTGATTCTTAATAGCTGTAATATTCTTTATTCTTGTCTCTGTATATGTAGTTCCAAAACTTACTATAAGAATAGCCTTTTTCATTGTGAGTTTCTTCTCCTATCTCATCTTTTCAAATAAAAACTTTACTATGTAATCATAATTTTCCGGAATATGCGGAAATGTACAATTCGTACAATCCTTTATCCGTTTCCCGCTTTCTCTTGTTATATACCGCGGTGTTCCCGGACAATCCTCATAGCAGTTCATGGGACAATAACAAAAAAGACAGTTGAAATCCTGCCCTTCTTCTATCTTATGACATGGGTAATATTTACACTGGTCGTTCTTAAAATACCTGTAGCTGTTCTGTGTCATAACAGTCTCCTTATAATCTGTCTATAATATCTTTTTAATCTTTTAACAAATTTCTATCAGAATCCATCTGCCTTTTCAACCGGCCATGACTTTCTGAGTGCCACATAGGAAATCAGAAAATTTGCAAACCAGCCGGCTGGTACAGCAAGCCAGACAAACTCTATACCAAAACGCGGTGCACAAATCAGAGCAACTGACAGGCGGATTGCAAGGTTAACCATATTTGCTATAAGAAATGGCCGCATGATTCCCAGCCCACGAAGAACTCCATCTGTAGCCATCTTGATACCCATGAAAATGAAAAAGTAACCTAACCATTTCATGTAATCCCCTGACACCTGATATGCCAAAGTTGTTCCATCTTTACCAAGGAACAGTGAAGAAATGTGTGTATGCAGTGTCTCAATGACTATGAAAGCAAGGACTGCAAAACATATATCTAACACAAGCGCAGCGTGATATCCTTTTTTAATACGCCCAATTTTCTTTGCACCAAGATTCTGGGAAACATAAGGTGACACTGCATTTCCAATGGATACAAATATAAGTGAAAATACATTTTCTACTCTCATTGTCGCTGCATAGCCTGCGAGTGCCTGTGTACCAAACGGATTTACAACTGCCTGTACTATCATCATGCCAATCGATACTGTAGACTGCTGAAGAATTGATGGTATGGCAATCTGAAGCATTGAACGTAACTCCTTCCTGTCAAACCAGTCAAAATGACTTTTATACCGACGCATCCGGCAAAAGAAAATTACAAATGAAAATACCGCTGAGATACCCTGTGCAATCAAGGTTGCAAGAGCTGCACCAAACACGCCAAGTCCTAAACCAGCAACCATCCAAAGATCCATTAGAATATTTAAGACGGAAGAAAATATCAGAAGCACCAACGGAATCTTTGATTCACCGATTGAAGTAAACATTGTTGAAAGAATGTTGTACATAAACAGAAACGGAAATCCCACAAAATAAACACGAAGATACAGTACTGCTTCAGCCAGTATATCAACTGGTGTCTGTAATAAACTCATCATTGAATGTGATAACCCGAAACCAAAGATTCCCAATAATATACTTAGAATCAGAAAACTGATTAATGATGTTGATACAATGGTCTTCATTTTACTATAATTTCTTGCACCAAAATAACGGCTCACAAGCACCCCGGCACCTACCCCGGCGCCAAGTGCCACACAAATAAATACATTTGTGAGAGCAGCACAGGCCCCGACAGCCGCAAGTGCAGATGAACCGACAAACTGACCGACAATAATTGAGTCAGCCATATTATATACCTGTTGGAAAAAACTGCCCAGAATCATCGGCATGGCAAAAACAGTCAGTGCTTTAAGGGGCGCATCTGTAATTAAATATTCATCCTTTGATTCATCTTTTGACATTCTCTTATTTCTCCTTGAATTTCTCTTTTTTATTCTCTGCTCATATACCCCCTGATATAATTCACAGCATCACTTATTTCATCAATAATCTTATCTGGAATCTGCAGATTATACTGTCTTAAATCTACATCCTGTAATAACTGTCCAAGGCTTGTACCCTGATTGTATTGAACAATAAACAGGCTGTATAGAGGTATTTTGTCCCCGAATACATCCATATAATTATTAACAAGTGAGAAGTTGATAGTTCCTAGCATTGTGTGACATTCAACAAGATACAATTTATCAGGAATGTAGTCATACACATGCATTTTATCATTCTTAATCTCTTCTAACAATAATTCCTGCCCATTTTCTGATTCAGCATCCATATCTTCTTTATAAAAATCTGATTCTGACGCAGCTGCTGTATCCTCACTTGAAGGGATTTCTTCTGCTGTCTCCGGGAATTCTGATATATCAATTCCTTCAAACAAAATACTCATATCCCCTAGATTATTATCTTTTTCTCTCTCACCAGCCTTGAGATCCCAGTCATCAACAAACTGCTTATAATTGCCATAATTGTTCTTAAGAAATTCCATGTTATCATATATTTCCTGTTCATTGACTCTCATCTTTACAATGGTGAGAATTGCATTGCCAAGCTGATCAATCGTTCCCACATATTTGCCGGTAAATACATCGTCCTTTAACACAAGCGACAGAAATAATGGTTCTCCTGACATATTTTTATAACCGGTATCAACAAATACATTGGTTGCATCATAACTTGTTACCATCTTAAGCTTAACATCCATATATATAATATGTTCATATGGATCAGCCAGAACATAATCTATTATCTTTGATATGGTTGGTGTCTCCACTGTTTCATCCACATTTTTTCTAATATTATATAAAACTTCTTCTTCTTTTCTCAGATAAATATTCTTGTATATATTGGTCATTGCCCCTGCCTCCCCTCTCACTGTAAAAGCTTCATAAGTTCAGGAACAACCGCCTTCAATTGTTTCTGTACCTCATAAGGAATCTTTCCATAATCAATATTATCTGCCATATGAATTATTGCAGTATACTGATATTGCGGAATTGTTAATGTATATGCACTTCCGACAAACAAAGAATTAATAATACTTACATTAATCTTTCCAAATAATGTCGTTATCTCCGCTATTACATATGTACCCTTCTTAACCTCATAGACAACCGGCAAACTATTAATATTCATGCTCTGGATAATTGTCTGCTCCATCTCCACGGCATAATTACTATCGTCACCGGTATACATCATCTCCTGCTTCTCTTTTATCTTATTACTGATAAAATCGACAGTTTTAGGAATCAGTGGCTTTAGCTCTCTTTTAGCACGTTGCCATCCAATCAGATAGCTATAATAAACAATATCATTCTTGTGCGCCTTATTAAATGGCAGTATAGATAATGAAGCTGCTATCTTATTAAGCGTCCCACAGTAGCTTCCTACAAATGCGTCGCCTCTTTTAGTAAGATTAATATAAATAAGTTCTTTAGTATCAGGTTTTATATATCCTGTTTCAACCAGAGCATTAGTCGCTTTATGAACACTTTGTGGTGCCATTGAAGCATCCATATGATAAATCCTGTTTTCTATATCTTCATTGACATATGCAACAATATCTTCAACACTAATCTGACCAGCATACACATGAAGCAGATAGGCTATATTATTCTTAAGACTCTCGATTCCCATAATTGTATAGCCTTCTGCAATAGTAACATTCCTTGACTCCACACTGACCTCTTTACTATGATTACTAAAAACTCTTTTATTCCCTGATGGACAATAAAATGTGAGGTATTTGGCATCAATTTGTGCAAAATAATTCTCAATATCAGCATTCGCTTTTTCTAATGTCCTGATACACTGCCTTTTTCTGCTCTTCTCAAGTCTTCTGTTATCAAGAATCATTGCCAGCTCATTTGTCGGAATCCTTGTATCATCAAATGACCACTTGATAAGCGGTAATCCAGCATCTTTTAATCTTTTATTAAGGTTATTCGGATTCTGTGAATAATGTGTATCACTTATAAATGCTTTAATTTCCTTATGCTTAGGTGCGTTAACATCATATAATGCCTCACTGTTCTTATGCATTACATGCCTCATGTCAGAGGCCCATTCAAGTACATCACACTGCTGTTCTGTCAGGCTGTCAGCCAGATTCGCAGATGTAGCTATTTCCTTGTTGCGCTCCATTCGCATTTTTACATATTCTTTTGATAAACTTATAAATATCCCTTCCCTCTATATTATTTTTAAACTAGACAAATGCTGTTTATATTATAATCTTTTTCACATGTAATTCCAATTAATTTATTATAAATGCTGTTATTCATACTTTTCCCCAGACAACCCATGCACTACTGAACAAATCCTGAAAATACATCATAACCAACCCCAATCCCGTCAAAAGCAAAGGACACATGCCCTTCCTAAAGGGTATGTGTCCCTATTATATATCTATATTTCATCTTTTCCATCAAACCGGTTTTTATACGATATATTTTTTACCCCCAGTTACTCTCTGCTTCATCCAGCTTCCTTGCAAGTGTATCTTTAAGAGCTGTAAGCGCAGGAATAAAGCTGTCGCGTATCAGCAGAATCAATTCATCTACTTCCTCCTCATTATATATATGAACAGAGGTATTGCGTTTTTTTAACATAAGCAACCATGTTTCGGAATCATTTATAAATCCAAATTTATAACCAAGCTGCAGAATCTCTCGTGGTGATCCAGTAGAAGAATCTTCTACACCATGTTTTCTCATAATCTCCTGCAACGCTTTCCATGCAAGTTCAAAAGTAAGATTAAATTGTCCAATAACCCCTGTCCGGTATATATCATTAGTTTCTGCCATCTTAAAATCCGCATTAGCTAATATAGTCAGACAATTAATAAAGTTATCAAGCTTTTTCATAAATCACTACACCGTCCTTTTCTATCTCCTCTTTTAATTCATCTGAAATTGATATATCTGCCTGTACAATATCAAACATCAGTAGCGAATGTGTTTTTTCCTTTACATCCCAGTAAAAACCATCAAAATCCCCACCATACACAGCAATATCTATATCACTCCGTTCCATGTTCGTACCTCGCGCACGAGAACCAAAAAGTATAATTTTAGTAATAGAATGTTCCTTCGCAAAAGAAACAATTTCTCTTAATATCCGGTCTGGTAAATTGTATTTCATATTCAATATTGCCCCCTTATCTGCACTCATTATACTTAATTCTGTTCATAAGCACAATAAACTTACCCCATTGTTTTCCGATAAAACATATATGAATAAACTACTGGCAGAATGCATGGTACAATGACTAGAGCAAGAAATATCCACACATTTTGAAATGGTGAGGTTACAATCATGGCAATTCCCCCAATCACCATACATTTTCCGCCAAATCTATGTGTATGATACCAGTTGTCAGAATCATTCAATGCCCACGGAATGCGAAAACCAATGCTATAGTTTGGTTTTACCTTTGGAATAAAATTTCCTAAAATAAGATACAAAATTCCAACGAACAATCCGCAGACAAATCCAATATTGAGCTTATATCCCCAATTATATACATAGAGAATATTGCAATTAACCAAAGAAATCACCGGACAAATCCACATAACAACATGGAATACCTTTTTGCTTATATTTTTTCTCTTGGGGTCAATATTAGTTGCAACTATACATATAAAATGAAAAAACAGCATCATTACCGGAAGTCCAAAGACTGCAAATGCTTTAGAACAATACCCATCTGGTTGATTGTCAACTCCAAAATGTGTTGCGACAGAAGCTGGCAGCTGTCTCCATAAAAGTAAACCTATAAAGATTGGAAGTAATGTTATGACAGATGTTAATATTAACATTTTTTTATGTTGTTTAATCATGGTCTTTTTCTCCTTTTAATTCACTAATCCATAATAAAATCTCCTCAAGCACAGTAGCGTTAAGCTCATAATAAATATATTTGCCCTCCCGCTCGTCTCTAATTAAATCAGCTTCCTTCAAAACAGACAGGTGTCTGGAAACTGCCGCACCCGAAATTGAAAAATGATTGCTAATCTCTCCAGCAGACATTCGGGACTGCTTAAGCAGATTAAGTATCTCGCGTCTTGTAGGATCAGCAAGCGCCTGAAGCGTATCCTGCATGCTCACATTCATTCCTCCTTCATTTAACATTTAACTTAAATGTTAAATGAATTATAACACACCACCTTTATTTGTCAAGAACACAATTCCTTTTATCAATGCTGAGTACCTTTCCGTCTTATTTTTAATATTGTCTTCATTAACACCATAATATCCATAGTTACTATATCTGATGGTTTCATATTCTTCATCTTTGCAAGCCTTACTGACTGTCTTCCTGCTTCTCTTGCATATGCTAACAGGTCAGGACTTGTAGCTGGCATAAGAGCACTTCCAGGCAGTGCTAATCCAAGTGCCTCTGCCATTATCTGCAATGTTGAAGCTGTTCCGATAAATGAACATTTACAGCCAGGTGACAAGCTTCCTAATGAAGCACATCTTGCTAAAGAACTCAATATTGGAAGAAGTTCTCTTCGTGAAGCCATGAAATTACTTGCTTCACGTAACATTGTGACAATCAGACAGGGATCTGGAACATATGTAGCATCATCACCCGGTGTAGTTGATGACCCACTCGGATTTACATTCATACCTGACAAAAAAGCTTGTCCAGGATCTGCTTGAAGTCCGTTTTTTACTGGAACCAGCTATCGCAGCTATGTCTGCAACATATGCAGATAATAATGATATTAAGAAAATTGTTTCTTTGTGCGATGAAGTTGAAGAGCTTCTAAAGCAGAAAAAGGATCATACCCAGAAAGATATAGAATTCCACACCGCAATAGCAATGGGAAGCAAGAATCTTATTATCCCAAGACTCATTCCGATTATCAACAGCTCAATTCCTCTTTTTGTTGAGACAACCGGTAATGTTCTTAAAGTAGAAACTATTGAAACTCACCGTGAAATAGCTACTGCCATTGCACAGCATAATGCAATCAAGGCACAGGATGCCATGACCATGCACCTGATGTACAACAGAAGATGCATTAATTCTAAACAGAATTTATAATATATTGTAAACAGCCTTCATATAATGCTTTACATTTATATGAATATGTGCTTTAATAGTGCCTGTACAAATCAATTATATAAGCAGAGTAGGAATATGTGCGTTAAGTGCCATATGGACAGGGAGTTGCCATACGGACGAAAAGATTTCTTGCGATACATAATCCGCATCCCGCTGCTACATATACTGGTCAACAGCCTCTTATGTAGTGCGAATACTACTGCAAAGGAGGTTATTTTTATGTCAATTTTATTAAAAAATTTTGCATTTTCAGCAAAAGAGTTCAAATGTCTCAAGTCAATTGTTGCTGCGGCACTCCTCGTCGCACTTCACACTGTTTTAGCAGTTTTTGTATCTATTAATGTAACCCCGACACTCAGAATTTCAGTATCTTTCCTCGCCAATTGTGCAATTGGATACATGTTTGGTCCTGTTATGGGATTCATGTGCGGAGGACTTGGCGATATAATCCAGTATATTATTAAGCCAACCGGTCCTTATTTTCCGGGCTGGACATTAAGTGCTGCTTTAGCTGGGCTTATCTATGGTTTATTTTTCTATGACTGCAACATCAAAATTTCCAAGAAAAAAGTAACAGGTGAAAAGCGTAGTCTTTTAGAAATCATTGATTTCAAGTTTCTTTTAAGAGTTGTGCTTGCCCTTACTATTGATACACTTCTTGTAAATGTTCTTCTTGGAACATACTGGTGCAGCATAATGTACGGCAAAGGATTTATGTTTTATCTTACAATGAGATTTACCAAAAATCTTATCCAGCTGCCTATCAACATTTTCTTAACTTACAATGTTATAGGAATCGTTAAAGTAATTAATAATAAAATATATAAAAACGAATAAACAAAACGCAGGATATAGTGACTAACTCCCATATATCCTGCGTTTTTCTTATTTATCATTGCTTACTGCGTATTTAAGCCGCTCTCCTGCTAATCTTTGCATGGCTTCAATTATTGATATGGAACTCTTATGAAACAATATATCCTAAAAAAGTGTGATTTTCCCTGTTTATATCCTCTTATAAATAATTGGTTCATCATATCCAAAAGTTCTTTTTCCGTTAACTTCCATGCTTTCAGATACTTCCAGGCAGCTATCAGAAAACTTTTCCCAAAGCTTAAATGTCATTACCGGTGAAAACTGGCTTATGCTGCCTCCCTCCCAGATTCCATTCTTTTCATGATAAAGTGCCGGTGTAAACTTTTCAGATTTTTTAAGTTCAGCATAATCAACATTCTTCATAGAATTATATGAAAATGTATTCTTGTCTTCTCCTGCTGGAATTTCATATGAAGAAAGAACAATTCCGTCCTCAGTTTCCATAATAAGGAAAATGTGGGGTGATGCATGGCGTTTTCCATTGGTTTCATAATAACTTTCTTCAACAACAAATTTTCCGTTAAAATCCTTAGGAATGTTTTTTATTTTATCATTACATATAGTATTGATGTGTTCTGCATAAGGATATATTTTTCCTGCCTTCTGCATAATATCAAATTGTTCTTTGTTATCAAAATGTCCTGTCATCATTCCTATAAATTTATCAAGTTTCATCTTATTTTTGCCTCCATCTTTAAATTTTATATAGTTAATATCATATATACTCAAAAATTCCTTGTATTGCATCAGATATATTAATCAATTCAGATAGAGGCATGCTATCTATTATTTTATATCCACGCACAGATAAATCCAACAACGCTATTTTTTCACACTGAACATATCCCTCAACTTCTTTTGTTGATGTCCATATGTGAAGTGGTCCTTCATTAGAATCAGCAATAATAGGACAGCCTATTATTTCTCCACTTTCGTTAAAAAAATCTTTACTTACAACTAATACTGGCGGTTTTATTTTTTCTACTTTAATAATGTCACCCTGATGTGCAATCCCCATCACCATACCTCTCTTCCAACAGGTTCTCCCCAATCATATTCACCATCAAGCATTAACTTGCCATTATATTCTGCCGCTCTTTCTTCTAAAGTTTTATGTCTGAAAGTTTTTGCTAATGTAATCACTCCATCTGATACTGTAACTTCTAACATTTCGTTTAATGCTATTCCAGCACTTTTTAATATATCCTTAGATAATCTGATTCCCTGACTATTTCCCCATTCTCTTACTTGTGCCTGCATACAATCACCTCTCTTCTTTGTATATACCTAGTATATACAAATGTTGGAAATTTATCAATATATTTCAAATCAAAATCCCATCTTCTTAAGTCCCGCAACAACCTGCACATAAAATTCCCGAACATCAAATCCTTTAATGTTCTCCCTGTTAAGATCTATCATATCACCATGCGATATGCCTCTTTTACCGCTGACAGTAAGAAACTGATAGTTCTGTCCCCATCGAAAGGATTCTTCTCCAACAAGTCCGTCATTAGGTCCGTCAAAATATTTCACCAGTGGATATGTAAAATTAAGCGGAAATCTTCCAGAAGCCGGATGGTTTAGTTTAGAACCAATTGACTGATAATAAATGTCTGGATTATCCTTTATTTCATTGTTGAATTCACTGCATTTTTCTGATGTAAGGTCATATACTGCAGCAAGAAAATCAGGGTTAATGTCTCCGAGTTTAGCCGCTCCAGCGTTATATGTATTAGCAACCATCTGTTGCTGTTTTTCAGGAATTTTGCCAAGAAGATAATCAGCGAACTGACAGCCCCTGTGTGGTGTATTTATCGTTGTAAGAGAAGCCACATAAGGTGCAATATCTGTAAGCGCTAACGCTGCCCTCATGTCAAGTCCTCCTTTTGAATGAGCAATTACATTTACTTTCTCACAACCTGTCTCTCTTATAATCTGATGAATCCTTTCTGCCAGCTCTTTAGCACTGTCTCGCACAGCCGCGGCACTGTTATGATTTCCATAGTAAATCACTGCACCATTAGCCTCAAGCTCTGCCGGTATTCTTCCCCAGTAATTAAGATGTTCAAAATCCCTGAAAAATACACCATGCACCATAAGAACAGGATATTTTGTACTGCATATCCGCTGTGCCTTACGCTGCAGATTTCTCTTGGCACGCATTTTCTCCATGCGGACTTCCTCACCAACTGTCTTTATAATAATATGAAGCATGACAAGATGTGCAACAGGTATCCATCCGCACACGATTCCAAGCACTCTCCATCTGATTCCAAGCTGCTCAGATGTCGCATACACCATTATAATTCCTATCCAGAATATTATGCTTTCCACAAGAATTCCTATCCCTGCCCAGATAAGCCAGTAAACTGGTGCTTTTACTATTCCTGCCGGACCACCAAACCATTTTTCATAACAGCCTGTAAACCCTATTATCAGATATATTGATAATATTACTGTCGTCCAGCAGAATATTTTCAGCATAATTCTGCCAAAGTTACATACTTTAATTCTCCCCATAATTAATCTCCCCTATTGTTTTTCTCAACTTTCTTGCCGCCGAACTCACCGGGTGTCTGCTGTCATAGACAAGACATATATTTCTCTTCGGAATATTATCCTTAAGAGATATCTTCACAATCTCTTTCTTATCAATCGATTCCTGCGCCATTGTCTCTGGTAAGAATGCAAGTCCTAATTCACATTTTACAAGAGGAAGTATCTGGTCTGTTGTTGCAGCCTCCGTATCAGGCTCTAATTCAACCCCGTGCGACATAAATAAGTCTTTATAGAATCTGAATGTCATAGTCTCTCTGCCAAGGCATATCAGTGGATAATCCGTCAATTCTCTTATTGATAATTCCTGACTTCCCAATGCTGTAAATGTAGTTCCTCCGACAAGTATTTCCTGAAAAGAATGCAGCACCACCGTCTTTAGTGATGAATCTGCGTACACAGGTGATGATACCACTGCAAAGTCTACCAGTCCATTTTTTACTGCATCAACCGCCTCCGGCGTTGAATGATTATATATCTTAAGCCGGATTCCGGGATTGACCATGTGAAATGCTTTTAACTTATCAAGAAGAAATATATTAAGCGCAGTCTCACTTGCCCCTATGGAAATACTGCCATGTGAAAGACTTGCACTGTCCGCAAGCTCTTCTTCTGCTGCCATAAGCTGTGTCATAGCCGCTGTAACCCTTATATACAGTTTTTCCCCCTCTGGTGTAAGCTGTATTCCCCGGTTATTTCTTACAAACAGTGTTGAATTAATCTGCTGTTCCAGACAGTTCATTGCCCTTGTAACATTAGGCTGGCTGCTTCCTAATGCCTGTGCGGCTTTCGTAAAATTCTTATATCTTGCCACATAATAAAATATCTTGTAATACTCAAAATTAACATCCATAACTTATCGCTCCGTAACATCTGACATATCATATTGTTATAGCATTTATATCAATTATAGTTTTTACTTATCTCTATGCCAATAGTATAATCTAGCCGAAATTGAAAAACAAGAAGGAGCTGACGATTATGAAAGAAAAAACTATCTTTCCAAGAGAAGAAAAATCTGAGGTTTTATTTGATAAAATTCTAAATGACCCTTGGGCTTACAACAAACTTTTCCAGACATTCTGTAACAATCTGTTTTGCAATGATGATTCTGAAACAATACTTTCACCGCTTCAATTCACAGAAGCATTATTCAACTGCTATTCTAATAAGGATTTATCCGCATTTCTAATGGCTATAACACAGAATACCATGTTTGATTTACTGAGAAATTCATTTCTTATTCCATACCGCTTCAACGCTGATGGAAAGCAAAATCCTATAATTATGACCGACGATAAAGGTATGCTTCTACCAGAATTTGCTAATTCTGTTCATGAAAAAGACTATCAGCATTTTTATAATATTTATAAGAATCTTGATAATAATAAAAATATGTTTCTTGCTGAGGCTTACAGATACAGTCACACATATGGCGATGACCCGTCTGTAGTGGAGCAGCAGGTTCTTGAGAGAAGCACTGGTATACTGCTTATCCGCGAACTGCCTGACACTGTCAGAATGAAGGAAACCGAGGCAGAGGCCTATTGTGCTGTATGGGATCTTATGCTTGAGCTTGAGAAGAATCTTCCAATGGCATACATATTCTATGGTCAGGATTCATTCGTTGAACGCAATGAACATTTTGATGAACTGGGAATCTTCCTTCCTAATTCTATATTCTTACGAAACCTTGAACACCATGTTAAGAAAGCAGAGGCGATTATATATGCCAAGGACTAATTACATTGACATTATGGAAAAAAATCATATGGAAATTCCGTGGCACGACTATACGGATGCCGACAGCAATGCATTAATTGCTAATGCAGACCTTATAGAAAAAGCCTCCGTTATCGGTCGTGTAGGTCTGATTATGCTATCATGCGGCACTGGTGCATGGCGTGTCCGTACATCTATGAATAAGCTATCCAAGGAACTTGGAGTAACCTGTACCGTGGATGTTGGCCTTATGTCTATTGAATTTAACTGCTTTGATGGTAATGACTGCGTATCACAGTCGTTAAGCATTGCCAATACCGGTGTTAATACCTCCAAGCTTTACAGAATGGAACAGTTTGTTGACAATTTTCCTAATGAAGAAGCCCACCTTACAGGTGAAATGATTCATAAAAGGCTTGATGAAATTGAACAGATACATACCCTGTATTCACCGGTCAAGCTTGGACTTGCCGCCGCTCTAGCATGTTGCGGATTCACATTTCTACTTGGCGGCGGTCCTATAGAGATGCTTTTCGCATTCATTGCAGCCGGAACAGGTAATCTTATAAGGACAAAGCTTATTAAACATCATTTTACACTATTCATGAATATAGCAGTTTCTATATCTGCATCATGCCTTATATATGCAATTCTGCTTAAACTTGCTATTCTGATGTTTAATATCCCTTCTGTACATGAAGCCGGATACATATGTTCCATGCTTTTCATAATACCGGGATTTCCTTTCATCACCAGCGGCATTGACCTTGCAAAGCTCGACCTACGGTCAGGTATTGAAAGGCTGACTTATTCAATAATTATTGTACTGGTTGCTACCGTATTTGCATGGATTATGGCTTTGTTACTGCATTTGCAGCCAGAAGAATTTACTACATTACATATTGGAAAAATGTTACATCTGATATTAAGACTTATTGCAAGCTTCTGCGGTGTATTCGGATTCTCTATCATGTTTAACAGTTCTGTTCCGATGGCGGCTATGGCTGCTCTTATTGGTTGTATCGCCAATACCCTGCGTCTTGAACTAGTTGATTTTACAGGCATGCCTGCCGCTGCTGCCGCATTTATTGGTGCTGCTACTGCCGGATTACTTGCCTCATTTATTAAAAATTATAATGGATATCCTAGAATATCACTTACAGTTCCTTCCATAGTTATTATGGTACCCGGACTTTACTTATACCGTGCAATATACAATTTTGGCATAATGTCCCTGACAGAAGCGGTCTCATGGTTTACATCTGCAATTATGATAATTGTTGCACTTCCGCTCGGACTTATATTTGCCAGAATTATTACGGACCGCACATTCCGTTATTGCACTTAATATTAACTATACATTTATATAAGGAGGAATTATTATTATGCTTACTTCTGTAACAGGTATTAACTGGGGCGACGAGGGCAAAGGCCGTGTCATTGACCTTCTTGCTGAAAATGCAGATATAGTCGTCAGGTATCAGGGCGGCAATAACGCCGGTCACACCGTTGTAACTAATCAGGGAAAATTCGTTCTTAATCTACTGCCATCAGGAATTCTTCACCCAGATGTAATATGCATTCTTGGTGATGGCATGGTTGTTGACCTTGAACATCTTGCCAATGAAATAAAACAGATTGAAGACAGAGGAATACAGATTAATCCAAAACATTTGAAATTATCTAAAAAAGCTACAATATCTATGCCATGGCACAGGATACAGGATGAACTTGAAGAAAACAGACTGGAACGAACCGGCTCTGCTTTCGGTTCTACAAGACGAGGCATAGCATATGCCTACAGTGACAAATACAGAAAAAAGACTCTGCGTCTCGGCGACCTGCTTCACTTAGATGATACAGCTGTACAGGCAAGACTAAAAACTATTCTTGAATCCAAGAACCTTGAGCTTGCCGGCTGCTATCATCAGGAGCCAATGTCTTATCCGGCACTTCTTGACTGGTGCAGGGAACAGGCTGAAAGGTTCAGCAAATACATATGCGATACAGGCACATTTATAGACAAGGCATTATCCTGTGGTAAAAAAGTTATTCTTGAGGCTCAGCTTGGTGCATTAAGAGATATTGATTACGGTATCTTCCCTTACACTTCAAGTTCATCAACTATATCTGCCTATGGTCCTATCGGTGCAGGAATTCCCGGCAGACACGCTGACCATGTCGTTGGCGTGCTTAAAGCTTATTCTACATGCGTTGGTGCAGGACCTTTTGTTGCTGAAAATGCTGTTTCAGAAAAATGGCAGCAAGACTTAAGAGTATCCGGTGGTGAATTCGGTGCTGCAACAGGCCGTCCTCGCCGTGTTGGTCCTTTTGATGCAGTTGCAAGCAGATACGGACTCAGATGCCAGCATGCAGACAAAATCGCACTAACCAAGCTTGATGTATTAAGCTCTATGAAAGAAATTCCTATAATTACAGGCTACAATGACCCAAACGGCTCTCTGGTTGAATTTGACCCAACTGATAACCTTGATTCATGCACTCCTGTTATATACAAAGTTCCCGGCTGGGAAGAAGATATATCACATTGCAGGACATTTGACGAGCTTCCTGCTAATGCAAAAAATTACATTAAAACAATTGAGGATATGCTTCATGCAGAAATCAACTTTATATCTGTCGGCGCTAAGAGAGATGAATATTTATTAAAAGGAGAGTGGCTATGAGACATCTGATAACCCCTATGGATCTTTCCGTTGAAGAAACTATGAATATATTAGATCTTGCGGAGCGGATATCCATTGGACCACAATTATATAAGCATGTTGCCGATGGCAGACAGCTTGCTACACTTTTTTACGAACCAAGTACCAGAACCCGTTTATCTTTCGAGTCTGCTATGTTAAGTCTTGGAGGACAGACACTGGGCTTTTCAAGTGCAGCTCAGTCTAGTGCTTCCAAAGGTGAAACCGTTGCTGATACTGCAAGAGTTGTAAGCTGCTATGCAGATATAATTGCAATGAGACATCCTAAAGAAGGTGCTCCACTGCAGGCATCAATATATTCACGCATTCCTATAATAAACGCAGGAGACGGCGGTCATGCACACCCTACACAGACACTTATTGATATGATGACTATAAGACAGCGTAAAGGAAAGCTTAATAACCTGACTATCGGTTTCTGTGGCGACCTGAAATTCGGACGGACGGTACACTCCCTTGTCAGCAGCCTTACTCGTTTCTCTGATAATAAATTCTACTTCATATCTCCCGAAGAATTACGGATTCCGGATTACTTGAGAGACGATGTATTAAATCCATCTAATTCATCTTATGAGGAAGTGTCAAGCCTTGAAGATACTCTCCCTAAGCTTGATGTTCTGTATATGACAAGAGTACAGAAAGAAAGATTTTTCAATGAAGAGGAATATCTCCGTTTAAAAGATGTCTACATTCTTGACGAAGAAAAGTTAAAGCTGGCTGATAAAGATATGCCTGTTCTTCATCCTCTGCCACGAGTCGATGAGATTTCCCTTGATGTCGATGACGATTCAAGAGCTGCATATTTTGACCAGGTCCAGAATGGTAAATATATAAGAATGGCACTAATCATGGCATTGCTTGGTATTACTGATCCAGTAACCGGCAGAACAGTTCTTGATACACACAGCCTATAACTAAACATTCCATATAAAAACTGCCATCCGCTAAACTTAATGTTAAACGGACGGCAGTTTTATGTTTTTATATATTTATCCCCAGACTTCTTTCGGTTCTGCGTTATGCTCCCCAATCATCTTCTCCATCCACACCATATCGAACCACTGGTTAAACTTATATCCACTGTAATGGAAACGACCAATCTCTGAAAAGCCCAATCTGCTGTGGAAGCGGATACTGTCATCATTAAGATACTTGCTTTCCTGTACAGGGCATGCAATACATGCATTCATATTAAGTATTCCCATACTCTTAAGTTCATGTTCAAGTCTGTCATATAAAAATCTTCCAATTCCCATTTTCTTGCAGTCCTGTCGCACATAAATAGTTGTCTCAACAGACCAGTCATATGCTCTCCTGTCCTTAAAACATCCGGCATATGCATAACCGACAATCTGTCCATTGTCAACTGCCTTGATATATGGATATCTGTCTGAAATATTCACAATTCTTTGTCTGAATTCTTCTACAGAAGGCACATCATATTCAAATGTTATCGCTGTATATTTAACATATGGTGCATATATATCAAGAAGTTCCTCTGCATCTTCAATTGTTACATTCTGAATTTCCATAATTTTCTCTCACAGCTTCCATATTAGTTATCAATGCATAGATTACTCTTCCATATCGTCCATTCTCAACAATTCTTCCATGGTCAAACACCTGTATATGACCGCCATCTGCTTTCAGCATATTAAAATGCGTATAACCATTAGTATGTCCTTCATCTATCTGCTTCCATATATCTGCCATAACAGCTTCCCGTTCATCCACCTTAATGATATTACGGAAACTTCTTTTTGTATATTCAAGCAATTCATCCATATTCTTACAGCCTGCAAATCTGATAAATTCGCGGTTTGCAAAAAGAATTTCATCATCGTTCTTATCTGCTTTGTATATGATAAATGCTCCTGGAAGATTCTCAGAAACATCTTTAAGTGCAAAACCAAGCTGTGTGCGAATTTCCATCCTGAGTCCGTTCTTATATGCCATGCAGCCATTCTTCCCACGAAGTTTCACCTCATAAAGTGCAGTATCAGCACAACGCATGAGTTTTGATGGTTTGTCACCATGAACCGGATATTCAGCATATCCAACTGATATAGTGAACTGCTGCTCTTCACCTTCATATTTAAATGAACGTTTTAACTTTGTGAATTCCTCAAGTTTTTCCTTAACATCTGCACATGTGCAGTCTGGCAGAAAAATACAGAATTCATCACCACCATTTCGTCCTAAAACCACATTTTTATCAAAAAACTTCTGCATTCCCTCGGACAATGCTTTAAGTGCCACATCGCCATAAGCATGACCATACATATCATTGATAGTCTTAAAATCATCAATATCAAATTCTACTCCTACACAATGATTATCCGGATTCTGCTTAAGATACCTTGTCACTCTTTCATCATATCCATGTCGGTTATATATTCCTGTCAAAGCATCTGTTATAGCCAGTTTCTTAAACTTCTTTCTATGTTCGTCAAGCACAAGCAGCGCACATGTAAACCCTGTAAGAAGCAGTACAATAATAATTCCGCCTATTCCAGCCGCATACAGATATCTTCTTTCAGACTGGGTCTCATATGGCATTATATCAAGCTTCCACTTGCTGTCTCCTATATCAAATGTATACGAAACAGGATTCTTTAACTCTTCTTCCGAGCCATACACTTCTTCAAATTCAGACCCCCACGGAAAAGCAGTTTTATATAATATATAATTATAACCAAAATCAGAAAGTGCCTTCATTGAATCAGCAAAAATCTCAGGAACACGGATTATAACTATTGCAAATCCCCAGAAATCTTCATGTCCGTTTTCTTCAATATATACAGGATTTCTTACAGCTATACCATATCCCCCTTGCTTTAATTGAAATGGTCCCTGCATTGTAACAACTTTATTATCTCTTCCATAACGGCATATTTCACCACGATCTTTGTCATTTAACAGATCTACCTTTCCCGCATCATTGCCTTCCTGAGGATAAATATCTGTCACAACACCATCTGGTGCAATCTGGATACTCTGAACAGAATCTGCCATCATCTCCTCTGCTATCTCATAGAATTTATTAAGCTGTCCATCTTCACTTATAATTATCTGTCTTAATGAGTCCGAAACGGCTATGCCTTTCATAATATCCGTCTTCATACGCTCTGCATAAGTCATTGCGTTAAGATTCGCCATTGTCCTGTTCTGCTTATTCTGCTCGTTATTTATGCTGCATACAATACCTGCCACAGCACTCATTCCGATTATAAATACAACAAGTGGAATAATAATATTTTTCTTTATAAAATGCATTTCATTCACTCCAAACTGCTGATTTGTAAATATTTGTTTATTATATCACTTTAAATGTTATTCCGCATTAAAAATGACGCAGGAATTTCCTGCGTCATTGCATATGTCCTTATATGAAACCGCTTCATATATTAAGGAAATCTTTTCTATAATCCACCTTAAAGAATTCTGCAAGCTTAATCATATCTTCGTCTTTTATTGTATTCTTTCTCTCAAGTCCAGCTGTAAGCATATATATCTGTGCAGCTTTTTCAACAGTTTCAATAAGTCCAAATGTCTCATCAAGAGTTTTTCCAGCACCATATATTCCATGCATTGCCCATATAACAAGTCTGAATTCTTTCATTTTTTCTGCTGTTGCCTCGCCTATTTCATTAGTTCCGCAAAGCATCCATGGGAGAATACCTACACCATCCGGGAACACAACTATACACTCTGTACACATTTCCCAAAGTGTATGCGTAAATTTCTTCTCGTCAAGTTCATGAACATAATTCATGGCAAGCGTATTAGTTGGATGTGAATGTATAACAACTCTGTTATCTTTATCAACAGAAAGTCTTGCCATATGACTCATAAGATGCGCTGGTAATTCGCTTGTGAATTTTCCTCCATCCTTATATCCCCATAATAACTGCGCTGTTGTTCCATCTTCAGCTATTCTTATTATTCCAAGATTATTCTCTGGATCTGTCTTTACATTTTTAAAGTACTTACCTGTACCGGTTACTATAAATATTCTGCCAATAAGTGCATCTGCTTTGAAACCCGTCGGAATCTCTCTTAACACATGATTAATATCAAGATATTGTGCAATTTCTTCTTCATCAAGCATATAGCTGATATTACCACCATTTCTTTCGTCCCAGCCAAGACGATACATATTAGCTGTAGTATCACACATTTCTTTAACAAAAGGTGCTGTTAATATATCTTTCATTATCGTGCCTCCAATACTTTCTTTTCGTAATCCATAACCTCACTGACATAATCAGCTGCCACATTTTCTCTATTAAGATATTCCTGCCATATATCTCCAAATGGCATAATCTTTAATTCTTCCTGTGCTGCCATAAGTTCTGTGAACCTTCCTTCGTTCTGAAGATTGCGAAGTGATTCTGGCTCTAACAATGCATACAAAAGAGCTTTCTGAACACTTCTCATTCCGGTTATCCATGCAGATATTCTGTTAATTGATGCGTCGAAATAGTCAGTTGCTATAAATACCTTGTCAAGCGCATCTGCTCTGACAATTTCTTTAGCAATCTCTCTGGTTTCGTCATCATATAAAACTACATGATCGCTGTCCCATCTTACAGGTCTTGTAATATGTAATGCTAAGTGGTCATTGAATAAAAGCATTGATGATACCTTATCTGACACAACCTCTGTAGGATGATAGTGTCCATTATCCATAAGTGGGGTTATGCCTGCTCTTGCTACATAATTCATGCAGAATTCAGACGAACCAACCGTGTATGATTCAACGCCTATGCCAAATACTTTAGATTCAAGACACACAAACACCTTGCTCTTATCATATGGAATTGAAAGAATTTCATCTAAAGATTTTTTAAATCTCCTTCTTGGTCCAAGTCTGTCTGCCGGAATATCCTTATAGCCATCCGGAATCCATATGTTCATTACACATGGCTGTCCTGTTTCATTAGCAAAATATTCTGATATCTCAATACATCTCTTGCCATGTTCAATCCAGAATTTTCTTACTTCTTCATCTGGTGATGATAATGTAAGTCCATCTTTAACCATTCTATGTGAGAAAAATGTTGGATTAAAATCAATTCCCATATTGTATTTCTTAGCAAATTCTACCCATCTGGTAAAATGTTTTGGTTTAATTGAATCCCTGTCTGAACCGTCATCTATAATGGCATAACTGGCATGAAGGTTTAGCTTCTTCTTTCCAGGTACAAGTGTCAATACTTTGCTTATATCCTGCATAAGCTGCTCAGGAGTAGCTGCTCTTCCCGGATAATTTCCAGTAGTCTGTATACCACCTGACAGACTTTCTCTGCTGTCAAAACCAATTACATCATCTCCCTGCCAGCAATGCATTGATACCGGCACATTCTTTAATCTTTCTAATGCAGCCTCAGTATCAACTCCTATACTCTGATATATCTTTCTTGCTGATTCATATCTTTCATTAGTCATATATAGCATTATTCTCCTTATATAATCTGAAATTTATTATCTTTTCTGCTCAAATCGTTTAATATCAAAGGAATCTCTTACACACGCTCTTGCTTCCTTCAGATTCTTAAACACACTATCTGCTATCATCTGCGCCATAATATTTCCAATAGCAGTAGCCTCTGCTGGTCCCGCTACAACTGTTTTCCCAGTCGAATCAGCCGTAAGCTGATTAAGATATCCAGCATTAGCACCTCCACCTATTACATATATTGCATCATATGTAATGTCCAGATTCTTTTCTATCTGCATAACTGTATCTGCATAACTGTCAGCCAGACTCTTATATACAACTGCTGCAATCTCTCCGGCTGTGTCAGGTATAATCAAATCATTATTATTGCAGTATGATTTGATTGCCTCTGTCATATTCTCTGGTGCAAGAAAGCATTTATTATTAACATCTATCCTTGATGTTATATAGTCTGTCTCCTCTGCTTCCTTACAAAGCTCTGCAAATGTATATCTGTCTTCAAATTCATGCCTTACAGATTGTATAATCCAGAGTCCCATAATATTCTTCAAATATCTAAATCTATAATCGTATCCACCTTCATTGGTAAAATTACATACCTGGCTTTTCTCATCACATCTTGCCTTTAGAAGTTCTGTCCCCATCAGTGACCATGTTCCAGAACTTAAATACAAAACATTATCCGCTACTGTTGGAACAGCCATAACTGCGGATGCTGTATCATGACTTGCACACATAACAACCCTTGTATTGTATCCAACAATCTTCTTAATACCATCAGTTAATTCTCCCAGTATTGTTCCCGGCTGCTTAAGCTCCATAAACATATTTCTGTTGATTCCAAGCATATCAATCAGTTCATAATCCCATTGTTTAGTTTCCGGATTAACAAGCTGTGTTGATGTTGCATTGGTATATTCCGATGCTTTAACCCCCGTAAGAAGAAACTGAAAATAATCTGGAAGCATAATAAATGTCTTCGCTTCCTTTAACTGTTCAGGTCTTATAAATTTATCCGACATGAGCTGGTAAATTGTATTAAACTTCTGTTTCTGAATACCTGTTCTCTTATATAATTCTTTTTCGGATATCACCTTATAAACTTCTTCATCCATTCCATCTGTACGTTCATCCCTGTATCCATATACATTTCCTATGCATTTGTCATTATCATCAAGAAGAACATAATCAACAGCCCATGTGTCAATCGACATGCTTACTGGAATTTTCCCGAGTTCTTTACATTTTTTCATTCCTTCAATAATATTGGCAAACAAGCTGTCAACATCCCATAACTTGTTGCCATTATCATTAATCATGCCATTATCAAAACGATATACCTCTTCTATTGTCATTCTGCCGTTGTCCATGGATGCAAGAATATGTCTTCCACTTGAAGCCCCAATATCAACGGCAAGGTAATATACCGGTTTCATACAATCTTACCTCCTGTATTAAATTCATGTATTAATCAAGATGAAAAACACACCTTAAATCATCACTCACAGGACTGTCGTCTGGATTAACCCTCATAAGAGGCGCCATATATTTCCACCACTTTCTGTTGATCTCCGTGTCTGCTGACTGTGCCCACTTTTCTTCATCTTCAATCTCTATATATCCATATAATATGTTAGTTTCATCATCTAGAAATATAGAATAATTATGTCCGCCATATTCGTGTATCATTGCCTTCATTTCAGGCCATAATTCATTGTGACGCTTTTCATATTCATCAGCACATCCAGCTTTAAGATACATTTTAAATGCTTTTCTTATCATTCTGTAATGCCTCCACTAAAGCCAGTATTGTAAGTGACTGTCCATATGCCATAGGCGCTATAAGTATGTTCTTATAATGCTCCGCATCATATCCCATACCAGTTCCTCCAGATACATTAAGCACTGTTCCATCTGAATCAATATTTTTAAGTATTGCATTTATCGCTTTGTCAGCAACATCTATATAAGAATCATCAAGTATTCCCATTCTGATTCCCTTTAATATACCGGCTGTAATTGCAGCACTTCCAGATACTTCTTCATAACTTGATGAATCTGTAAGTACTGTATGCCATAATCCGCTTTTACTCTGCAACTTTTTAAGAGCAGCTGTCTGGGCTTTATAAGCATCTATTATTATCTCTTTAACACCACTGTTAAGTGTTCCCTTAAACATATCAACATAATCAAGAATTCCTAATGTGAACCAACTATTCCCTCTGCACCAGAATATACCACCGAAATTATTCATTTCATTAAATGTCCAGCCATGATAAAACAATCCTGTCTTGTTGTCGCAAAGATACTTTATATGCATAAGTACCTGATGTATTGACTCATTTATCCAATCCTGACGATTATACTTCTGACCCATTTTATTAAGGAATAAAACTGTCATAAACAGAGTATCTATCCACATTTCATTCTCATTGAGTCTTACTCCCTGTCTGTCTCCATTCGCACTTGTAACATGCTGGAATCCACGTTCCTTTGTTCTTGGAAGGCAGTCCATAAGCCACTCTGCCCATTTGATACACAGTTCCTCGAACTGTGTATCATTGTAATAGTTATTCAACTCAACAAGAGTAAGTAACGGTGTTGTTGTGTTAATATTCTTTGATGGAAGACCTTCTGCTATATTTTCTTTAAACCATTTGTAAAGAAATTCTCTATACTCATCATTGCCATTAATCTGCATTATCTTAAGCAATCCATATAAACCGACCCCCTGTGGCCAGTCCCACTCTTTTATTCCAAAGTCTCTTTTAAAGAAGCCTATAGACTCACCGCCTTTTTCCAGTTCTTCATCATTATCAGGTCTGCCAAGATTCATAAGCTTATCAATTACAAGATTAAGCTTATTCTCAATTTCTTTCTTGTCAGGTTTTTTATTGTTCATATATATGTCCTCCGTTTTTATCTTTTTTATCCCAACAATCCAAATACTGTTGGCAGCCACATACTAAGCTGTGGTACAAATGTTACAAAAAGAAGTGCTACTAAAATCGCTACAAAGAATGGCACCAGTTTCTTAATTACCTCTTCTACCTGAAGATGCGATATACTACAACCTACAAATAATACGCTTCCTACAGGTGGTGTAATTGTTCCAATTGAAAGGTTCATAACCATCATTACTCCAAACTGAATAGGATTCATGCCTAAAGCCTTAACTACAGGAAGGAATATAGGGGTGAATATAAGTAACGCCGGAGCCATATCCATAAATGTTCCTATAATCAGAAGTATCAGGTTAATAATTAACAGAATAACAATCTTATTATCAGACACACCAAGTAATGCTGCACTTATAGCCTGTGGAAGACCTGTGAATGATAATACGAATGACAATACTGATGAAGCTCCTATTATAAGCATAACAATTGCTGTCATAACTGCTGTTTCTTTTAAAATTCTTGGAATATCTTTAATCTTAATGCTCTTATAAACAAACACGGCCAGTATAAATGCATACACAACAGCTACACCAGATGCTTCTGTCGGTGTAAAATATCCTGATAATATACCACCAATAATAATTACAATGAGGAAAAGACTTGGTATAGCATCCCAGATTGTCTTTAATACAACCTTAGCTGTAAGATGATCTCTCTTGATTACATATCCATGCTTTTTTCCATATACGAAAGCAACTACCATACACAGTAATGCCCATAATAATCCTGGAATCCAGCCAGCCATAAGTAATGCTGCAACTGAAACTCCACCACTTGCTGCTGAAAATACAATGAATGAAGCTGTTGGTGGAATTAACTGTCCTACTGGTGCAGAAGCAACATTTGCTGCTGCTGAAAATGCCCTGTCATATCCCTGTTCATCCTCAAGTGGCTGCATAACACCACCAATTGCTGTTGCTGCTGCAATACCTGAGCCTGATATAGAACCAAACATTGCGTTACCTGCAATGTTAGTCATTGCCAAAGAACCTGGAACCTTACCTAAAACAAGCATTGCCAGATTAATAAGCCTTTTTGCTATACCACCATTACTCATCAGCAGACCTGCAAGTACAAAGAACGGAACTGCAAGTAATGTGAAGCTGTCAATACCTGTAACCATTTTCTGAGCTGATATAAACACACCAAAATGCGGTGTAAGAAACATAATTAATGTAACAAGTGATGCTGATATAATACTGAATGATACCGGAACACTAAATGCCAGTAATAAAAAGAATACTATTATCAACACAATTGCTGCCTGTATTTCCATATTGCCTCCTTCTGCATATATATGCATTATTCAATCTTAATTCTGTCTTAATTTCTTAATATGATCTACAATCTTAAACACTCCGTAAATAACCATGAGAACTCCACATACCGGAACACATACATAATAGACCTGCATAGGAATCTGCATAGCTGGTGAGAGCTGTCCTGCTGCATTAGCAGTAACCATAATTCCACCAATAATCATTACTGAAACACTTAAAATCATAATAAGCACATCTATTGCAATCTGAGCAAGTGTTTCATTCTTTGGCTTGAACTTCTTAACTATCAGATTGATAGCCAGATGACTGTTTTGTCCATATGCGTAAGGAACTCCCATCATTGTCAGCCATATGAGCATATATCTTAATAATTCCTCTGTATATTTGCTTGGATTATGTAACACAAACCTTGTAATTACCTGCCAGCAGCACCCAAGTACCATACCGGCTACAAGCACCTCTAATATTATTTCAACTACTTTATTCAAATACTTCATGCTTTTCTCCTTTCTTCCTGCAAACCATAGGCTTATATGCATTAATCTGCATATTTCTGAATATCATCATATAGCTTCTTATATGCTTCGCCCTTGTTATAGAAGTTGGCATGTATTGGCTGTACTGCCTCAATAAATGGTGTCTTATCTATATCCTTATATACATGCACGCCTTTACTTTCTGCATGTTCAATGGCATCCTCCATCATTCCATTATAAAGACTCTTAAAGTTATCATTTGTTTCCTCAAGTGCTTTTATAAGACTCTGTCTCTGTTTCTCTGACATCTTGTTCCATGTCTTAGTACTTATAATGAATATATCTGGTGAAAACTGATGCTCTGTATATGTATAAGACTTAACAAGATCTTCATGTCCATCAACAGTAAGAGCAAGTTCTGTGTTCTCTGCTCCATCAACAACACCCTGCTGTAATGACGCATATGTCTCTGATGCAGCCATAGGAACCGGTGTTCCTCCCATTTTCTCAATCATATCCATTGATGTTGAACTTGGCATTGAACGAATTTTCTTTCCACTAAGAACTGATGTATCTGTAACTGGAACATCATCTTTAAGATAGAAATTTCTTGCACCATTAGCATAATATCCAACAGCTATATATCCATCATCTGCTGTATCAGCAAATAATTCTTTAACTGCTTCACTATTCTCCATTGCATTATAATAATGCTCCTGATTCTTAAACAGATAAGGAATTGCAAATATTGCATATCTGTCATCAAACTGACCTAATGTGTTAGAGCTTACTTTTGCCATATCAATAATTCCAGCTTTAACCATCTCTATTTCTTCTTTTTCTGTACCAAGAACACCACTGGCAAATATCTTAATATTTACTTCATCACCAGATTCTTTTGCGGCAAAATCTGATACCTTAGCAATTGAATCCGCTATTTCTGAACCTGCCGACTGATTATGCGCCAGCTGAAGAACCAATTTATCTGATGAATTAATCCCTTTAACTTTAATAAATGTTACTATTACAATAATGAGACACACAGCAACAAAAGCAGTGCCTATTATCTTTTTATAAGCTTTCATAACCTTCTCCTTTCTTATGAGACCCCTTTATTATTGTTACTTTTTATTTTTGAAATCCGCGCGTATTTCAAGGCTTGTTTCATAAGCCATTTCTTATCTTGTAACTGGATTATATCACCGCAAAATAATACTTTTCTTGAACAATATTGCTATATATGTTTGATTTTTTAAATATATTGCTCTATACTTTTTAATTAATAATAATTAATTGTGAGGTATTGTATGGCAGATAATAAAATTACTTTTTGGGGCAAATGTGATGGAATATCCGTAGAACAGCTTATACGTTATGGCAGATTCAATATGAATGTGAAGCATTTTCACAACCAGTATGAGATATTTTACATAATTGAAGGAGAGCGCCAGTTTTTCTTTGATAACAAAAGCTATAATGCTTATGCTGGAGATCTTGCAATACTTGATACCAATCTGGTTCATACTACATGCTCAATATCAGATGAGGATAAAGGCTACAACCGTGTTATTCTTTACATTGATTATGAAAAAATGTGTGATTTTGACAAAAAGTACCCTGGTCTTAATCTTGTTAATTACTTTCACAATAATTATGGCATATACCACCTCAATGAAGACCAGCGTATAGCATTTCTTAATCTATACAGGGATTTAAGACATGAATTAACCAAAAAGAACAGTGGATATCAATCAAGGGTTGAAATTGCAGCTATATACTGGCTATATAAGCTGCTCTCCCTGAAACATGACAGTACGCAGATACATGCTGTAATTAATAGCCCAAAAGAATTATCTGCCTCTAACATAAGTGCCTATCTTGAAGCTAACTACACAAAAGAGCTCGCCCTTGATACTATCTCAGACGAGCTCTTTATGAGCAAATATTACATGTGCCGTATATTTAAAGAATACACTGGCTTTACTATCACCGAATATGTTAACACTCTCCGCATTAAAAAAGCCACCCAGATTCTCGAAACCTCTAATCTCAGTATATCAGATGTTGCTGCTGAGCTTGGTTTTGAAAGTGCGTCATATTTCGAAAGAATATTTAAAAAAATAATGAATGTAACCCCTTTAAAATACCGTAAAACTCACCAGTCTGTTACAATCGAACATGAAGAACTCAACACACTTGATGATTCTGATTATCTTGACTAATTTTACAATTCATTAATAAGCCAAATACTATCTTCTCATACCCATACCACAGCTCATTGATGAGTCATTGTCTGGTATTTCTGAGACATATCTTGCATTAAAGGCTGCATTGACTTCTGAAATCTCTTTCACCCCGTCAATGTAGTCTTTAAAATATGTCATCAGATCTATTCCGCTGCTCTCGCAGCCTTCTGTTTCTTCCCATTCCTTTATTAACTGGATTCTTTCTGATTTAGTTGTGTCTTTTATTAATGTGCTTTTCATTGTGTGTCTCCTTATCTTAAAATCTATCCTTTATAACTCAAATTATTATATACAGATGCATCCGGCATTGTTCTCATACTTGGTCCTACTACAACAAATGTGCCATGACTATTGTAATAGCTGTATCCTGACACCTGATATACAGGTGGATTGTCATATACAAAATCTGGTCCGGTTCCGCCATATGGGTTACCACCACTGCCATTTGCATTATTAACTGCAGTTTTCGCTGTATATCCTATATATGCCATTGCTCCCGTTAACGCAAATGGTAATAATGTAAGTAAGATTACAATCGGATACATGGCTATATTTCTCATAGTAAGATAAAACTGACTCTTATGTGTTGCCCTAATTATAGCATATGTTATTACTGAAATTAATATTGCCGGAACAAGCACTGTTATTATTGAAATCTGTATATTAAAATAATATGCTGCTACAATTGGTGTCGCTTCTGCCATAGCCAGTGCAATATAATACATTACATTCATCACTCCTGATTTCCAGTTGTGGATTAACCATTTAATCTTAGATGATGACTTAACAACAAGCATAAAAATAATAAATATAACTAATAATGGCGGACACACTATCATTAGAATAAACATCAAAATTTTTATTATATATCTTGAATTATCAGCAAACTCTTTATCCTTAATTTTCTTGTTTTCAAATTTTTCTTTTTCTTCAGCCGTTAAATGATTATATATATACTCATCAGCTTTTTTCTTGTTCTTCTTTATTTTTCTTATACTTACAATTCCAATTACCAACAAAAAAGTAAATGCAACAGCAGCACCAAAAGCTTCTCCTCCATTTGGAATATAGGGTCCGATTGCCGCAAATAAAAAAGTCATAAAAAATATAATATGATATTTTATATCAGATTTTTTCTTTCCTTCTGCTATAATAGGGATAATTACTCTATCCTGACCTTTTTCTTCCTGCTTATATCTTACTTTTTGTTCTGGTACTGGTTTTTGTACATGTATTTCATTTTCATTCTTTGACACTCTTTTTAACTTATTAATAAATGCTTTTCCAACTGATGACTTAAACACATTTCCCTTTTTATTCACGGCATCCAAAACATTTTGGGCATCCTCTGGATTATTAATATCATATTTTTGTTTAATCTTAAGAATAACCTGCAATTCAACTTTTGCCCGCTCATATTCCTGCTGCGTATCAAATGTAAACCCACCCAGTGAATATTTTTTATCTTCCATATAGGTTCTCCTGTAATTAGTTCCGCTTAATGTATTCTATCATCTTTATTCTCAACATCTCCCCAGCTCTGCCTTCTTATCAAGAATCGTGAATGTCTTGGGAAATGTCAGCCTGTGAATCTCCTCTTTAAGAAACATGTTACAATATCCGTGAAATGTTCCTGTAAAACAGTTGGCGTTATCACCAACAATATTCCTTAATCTGTGCTTCATCTGCGAAGCCGCCTTGTTCGTAAATGTAAGCGCCACAATAGATGATGGCTCAACAAACAGTTCTGTTATGAGATATGCTATTCTATATGTAAGTACAAATGTTTTTCCCGAACCTGGAACTGACGCAACCCTTATGTTGCCTTCTGTCTGTGTTATTGCCTCTGTCTGTTCCTTCGTTGCTCTTTCTGGTATGTTCATAGTCCTCTTTACCTGTAAATATTTAGTATACCTTTGGTATCTCTCCATCAATTCCATACATTTGTTTAAATGTATCTATATCCCCAGTATGCTTAATCAGCATTATCTCCTCTATCTTACCGGTATGAATATCCTGAAATCCCGCAACCTGCTCCCCTGTGCATATGCTTGTTTTCAGTACCGGTTTCTTATTCATTTTATCATAGGATTGTGTGTGTTTCTTTCTAAATATACTCATGATTTATAACTCCAAAGCCTGCCTGCTTGTATTGTGCTGCTTTCATCATTTTATCTATTAGCTTTCTTGCTCCAGTTCTAGATTTATAATCATTATATAAATCTCGCGACAGCATCAAGCTCTTTTCTCTTAGGTCTTTCAGGTGGCTCCTGTCCCCTGTAGCCGACAGCAATAACAGACACAACATTTTCACTGTCTGGAATATTAAGCAATTCTCTTAACGCCTCACCATCTCTAATGCCCATTACCAGAGTATCAAGCCCCAGTTCAGCCGCTTTAAGAAGCAGATTCTCATTCTGTAGACCAAGGTCATAATAACCCCAGCCGTCACCAGCCTCATTAACCGGGCTGCCTGTATTCTTATCGAAACCAACCATTCCCTTTACAAATGTTGTGACTATATATGCACCTGCTCCGTCTGAATTAGCCTGATTAAATTCAGGAAGACATTTTTCTCTAACTTCTTTTACCGCATTTTCAGATAAAACACAGTAATATCTTGATGTCTGCAGATTCTTCCATGAAGGTGCATATGACGCAGCCTTAATAAGTTCATCAAGCTGTTCCTTAGTAATCTTTCTCTCTGGATTATAATTTCTTATGCTTCTTCTTTTCTCCATTACTGCCTGTAATTCCATATGTATACCTCTTTTCTATGATTATAATTACTAATGTTTCCGCTCAATCTACACATCATTATCTGCTTATTATAAAATGCCTCCTCTAAGTAAGTTCATATTCCTTTAACTGCTTTCTACATGTTCCATACTCTGGACAGTACTTTTCAACCTCTGACCAGAATTGTGCCGAATGATTCATATATCTTCTATGCGAAAGTTCATGCACAATAACATAATCCATCAGCTCCTGCGGCATATAATACAACTGGTAGTTGAAATTCACATTGCCTTTAGAACTACAGCTTCCCCACCTTGTTTTCTGGTTACGGATAGTTATTCTTCCAACGCTCACATTCATTATATCACAGTAAAACTGTACTCTCTTTTCAAATGTATCCTTTATATTATCAAGTTCCTGCTTCGACAGACATTCAATACCCGGTGCACCTGTACCGTGTCTGTTATCTGATTTCTGTCTGACAAAATCCAGTTTCTGCCTGATCCAGTCCTCATGTTCATCTATAAATCTGTTAATCTCTACTGATGACATTCGCAATGGAGTTCTTACTATCACTTTTCCATCCGCGTGAACCTCTATTCCTATTGTTCTTCTTCTGGATTTTATTACCTGTATGTTCATGATTCTACCTTGTAAATGCTTTATCTTCCCACAACCTTCTTAAGATATTCATTTTTCAGCTTATTCTGCTCTTCAAGCCTCTTATTTTCATCTTTTAAATGCTGTATATATTCCCGTGTCAGTTTAACACCTCCACGAACCGCTATGTCTTCATGCTTTTCCATCTCATCAAGCCACTGGAATAATGACCTTTCCCTGATTTCGTTATATGTGTTATCTTCTCTGTTAAACATTTTCCGCCTCCTTGCACACATCAACCCAGCCCTTAGCCCGTGACGCGTCTTCCAACTCAGCAATTGTGAGCTTCACTGCAGAATGGTCGTCGCCTGCTGCCGGATACACAATATCGAACTGTTTAAGGCTTTCATCAAGATATACATCAATGCCCTCATTAATGCCAAATGGACAGACTCCACCGGGAGCGTGTCCGATTATATTCTCAACCTCTTCAAATGGTATCATCTTTGCTTTCACATGAAATGTGTCTTTATATTTTCTGTTATCTATCTTCGCAGTTCCTTCTGTGATTATCAACACTGCCTTGTCGCCCTGAAGAAAAGACATTGTCTTGGCTATCCTTCCCGGCTCGACTCCAAGCGCCTCCGCTGCCATTGCAACCGTGGCCGTTGACTCACCAAGCTGTATTACCTGCTCTCTGTATCCTGCTTTCGCCAGATATCCAAGTGCTTTTTCTAATGACATATATACCTGCCTTCTTTCCACATATTTTAAACAGTTCCTATAATACCACATGTATGGTTGTGACGAATTGGAGCGATTTTTATGTTACTGCTCATGTTGTTTACGTTTAATTTGTTTGCCAAATCATTGTTTTCTTCAGAATTCTCTGTTCCTTTAATCAACACAGTTTCATCCAGTCCTAAATCACCAATTAGCCTAAGGTAAATATCAACATTCCCTTCCTTGTCCACTTCGATTTTCTGAATCAGGCGCTTCAACTGTGCATTTGTCATTTCATAAACCTCTGTGATATCCTCCAGTTGCTTGAATGTGCTGTTCAAAATTGCTTCCAGTTGTTCTCCCTTGGTCAGATGATAAGAGACCATTTTCAGTTCATTTTCCAACCGTTCATTCTCTTTTCGCATCCCATCGATTTTCTCATTCAATTCCTCTCTGAAAATCAAATCATCAGTATACATGTCCATGTATTTTTCACGAGATTTGCAAAGCCTGTTCAATTCTGTATTTAGCTGCTTTTCGTACTCAATATTTTCATCTTTTGCTTTGTATACTCGCTGAAATTCTTTAATCACATAATTGATTACTTTTTCTTCTTACTAAGAATCTCCTGAAAATACTCCTGCAGCGCCTGAATCAGTTCTTCCTCATCTACCGTCACTGCATTCGGCAGCTATCTGCCCATTTCCCGTTATGCCCGGAACACCCCCAACGCACATAGGTACTCCCATTAAAATTTGTTTTTGAAGAAAACCATTGAGAACACTTTAATAATTCTTCTTTTTCCAATTTTCCAACTTCCATCTCTTCTGTCCCCTTTAAATCTGGACGTTCATATATTTTTATTACTGTGTAATCTTTCTATCTATCTTCTATTCCTGCATTACGCAAAACTTTTTTGAGTCCAACAATAAAATTTTCAATAGAAAACATTTCTTTCGTACCTCCTCTACTCGTTTTATATAATGTATAGAATTCTAAACACCTACTTGGCTAATCCAATCTCGAATATTTATACCTATTCTCTCAACATCACGTGCGCTCAACTCGCCGCTATGCATAATAACATTTCGTGAACGTTCAATTGTAGAGATAATATTTCTAGCCCATTCAACAGAAATAATATATGGTGCGAAATAGTCATAATTATTATTCATAATGGATGCTAAATCTCCAAATTCAGTATAATTTATCAACGAATCTCCACGCTGTGTATGCCATTTAATTTTATCTTCCTCTTCCTTCCTAGATTCTGCTTTTTTCCTAATTGTACTAGATACACACTGCTCCCACCAGTTTTCTCCTACGTTTTCTATAAGTATTTTAACAACAAATTCTCTTACCGTATTTTCAAATGCAGCAATAGCAGCATATACTGTTGCCATTTCTTTCGCTGTATTTACAAATTCCTCATCCAATAAATCTAGTGAAAGGCTCTTTATATACTCTTGTTCTATAATATCAGAATGGGAATGTCTACTTATTACATCTGTTTTTTCCAATGCCACTTTGGTTAATTCACCACGCATAATAAATGAATATAATTTATCCATAGTCAACACCTACATCAAATGCTTTTTAATACTCTGAAAAATAGCATCATAAACCGCCATATTAGTAGTTTCCGGCAAATGAATTTGAATATTATAGCACAAACCTAACGCATTTGTTTTATTTTCCGCAGACGATGTTGTTGTACCTTCAGATGTGGAAATTATTTCTGATGTATCTTGGTAAATATTCTCTGTCTCTTTACTCTTTTCAATAATTTCCGGTTCACTCCAATCCGCATAATCGCATAAGGTCTTAAAGGTTCTAGCCATAAACTCAATGACTTTATCTCCTTTTTGTCCTTGCGTTAATGTTTTCAATTTATTTTTTACTTCGTCCTGAGACATATTTTGTGCATCTCTTCTCAAGTTGAACAGATCTTCATATGCCTCCTGAATTCCAATCGCTAAAATCTTCTTTGATTGCGTCTGATCCAAAAATGCATAATACCGTTGTGTTGGTTCTCCCGTTTCACTTAAAAAACCAACTCCCTTTAACACACCTGTAATCAAACGATCATTGCTACTCTTAAATCCCAAATCCTCTAAAAATTTGTTTGTGAAACGTTCCGGTGCCCTAGCAGATAATATAGAATTCATAATAGCATCAAAATTTTTAGTACTTGTAAGATATGAATTTGTTAAAGACATTTTATTACCTCCCATTATTTATCTACAAACTGTGTCTGTACTTCCTCTGGCAAATACTTCGCCAGTTCCTCCACCAGCTCATACACCTTTGTTCCCGGTGCAATCTCCGTTGGTGTCTTTCCTGATCCATCCTTTATAATCCGCTTTGCGTATCGAATCGCTAGCTTAGAATTCCCGTATTTTACCAGAATCGCAAAAATATCATTCATATTCTTCTGATATTTTCCGATTCCCAGTTCTTTGAATTTATCATTCAAGAATGAAATATACTCTGTCCTGTGGTTATTCGCTGTATAATAAGCAAAATGAAGCAGAAACCAGAACTCAATACATTCATTACTCCACGCTGCATGATACTGTAATTCCGGATTAATCTTATTCAGGCTATTGGCTCGTTCCTCAACACCGTTGAAATGTTCTGCAGGAAAGCTATCCTTATCATACACACACCAGACTTGTCCCTTCTGAATCTCGTTCTTCTTAACATAGTCCTCAGCCATTCCAATCACTCGCATAGTTTCTGCCTGGCAAGGTTCAATTTCAATCAATACCATATCTTTGTAAATTGGATTTTCCTCTATCAGCTTTTTAAACCCTAAGAAATAATTTGGTTCCGTCTGCTGTCCTTCGCAAAAGATATAGTACCTATACTGTTTCATCTCCAAATATTCCTGGCGACGCTTCTTCTTCCATTTTTCAGTCCCGGCTTTTTTAGGCATTCACTTTCCCCCAATCTATAATTCTTCTGAGGTACGGATCAGCGCCGTATTTACCTTCCAGATATTGCTTGTCGAACTTGGCATCCTTTCTGACAGATTCCCCCTTTTCATTTTTAAACTCTACCAAAGAATAAAGTTTAGAATTCTGTGCATTACCCTTTGCCACAAACCAGATCTCATCTCTGCGGAATACTTCGCTATTCATCGTTGATAAATCGTGGGATGTGAAAATCAACTGGGCTTTATGTCTATTGATACTCATATCATTGAACATCATAATGATATGGCGAAGTAAAACCGGATGGATTTTTGCGTCAAGTTCGTCAATCACAAGCACAGTTCCATTAATCAGGCTTTCTGCAATAAACGGAAGTAATCCGAATAATTTCTGTGTTCCACTTGATTCATCAAACAAGTTGATTTCTGTTTCCACATCATCTACGCAATGTTTTGTGAATATATCTATTCTTTCATTTTCTTTTTCTTCCACTCTGAAATCTATAATGTCTAAGTCCATCTCCTGAATCATCTGAAGCATCAACTGTTTTACCTCTTCCGATGTGGACACAGCCATTCGTAGTTCTTGTATTGGATTTCCATAATTCAGGAATTCGATTCCATATTCAAACCAACTCAATACATCCTTAACCACCACATTTCCCTTATAAGCAATTCCTAAATAAGAAAGTAGTGTAAGCGTTTTAGATAATTCATCACTGACTTTCAGTTTTGCAAAAGCTCCCTTTAAAACAATGCCGTTTTCATCTCTGGTAAAAAGAGCAGATTTTCTGCCTGTTTCAAGCTTGACTCTATCCAAACTCTCATATAAAACGAGATCACGCTTTACGTGCAAAATGTATCTGTACTCTGAAACTGTGGTTCGGAAGAATAATTCAAATTCTGTAGGCTCGTCCTTACTCTCCGAAAATACAAATGGCTCCACAATTATTTTCTTTTGAAGTAATACCTTTTCCTCGCTATCCTCTGTCGCAAAAAGGGGACGTAACACTTTTGCCACCAAGGTATGCAATGCAGCCAAAACATTAGATTTTCCTCCGCCATTCGGGCCATAAATAGCTGATACCGGTAGATATTTTTCCTCATCTTTATCTATAATGATTCTATCCTCATGTTCCGATATTGCAGCTGCCTGCATATCAAATGTCACTTCATCTCTTATACTTTTGAAATTTTTTACTGTAAACTGGCATAACATATCTTTTACCCTCCGTTATACCTTTATTATATCTTTGTAAAGAATATTTGCAAGCAATATTTGAGATTTTATCTCATATATTGCTTGTAATGTCATATTTTATAAATTTTTGTCGATTATAATCTATAACATCATAACATTTATAGAACTGTATTTAATTGTGTTTCATCTTTTACCATAATAAGAAAAGCAAGGCTCTCGCCTTACTCCTCTTACCCCCGCACATAATTTTTCCTTGTTTTCCGATAAGTTCTCTAATATGTAATCTTTGCTCTCTGGATATAATGCAGCCTCCTCTATCACCCTCTCTACTTTCCCAGCATTTGCTTCTATTAAGAGTTTGCACAGGAAATCTGCGGTATCTTCCGCTGAATTTGGATTATGAAAACGATAATTTAATTTCGTCCGTTTCAAGCGAAAGCTACACCCCCTTACCTCGCCTGTCTTTCTCTCCCATACTATGAGGAGGATTCTTAGATTAGACCAAACCTTTTTATTTAATCTAAGCATAATCCTTTTGAAATCAACTTACGTTTCCCAAATACTGGACTTTTGTCCATTCTCACCATACTTTTTCAAAAATTTCACCGATCCTGACTACATCATATTCCATTCAAAGCTGTAAAAGTGAAAGAAAACGCTTGGAAAGGCTTTATGTTACTAAACTGCAAATGCTAATATAAGAATGTCGGAAATATGGCATATAAAAATGTCGGAAAACCTACATTCTTATTTTGTATTTTTAGGTGTATTGTTACACTTCCTTATGGAGGTGAACACTGCATGAAAAACAATCTTAAAGGAGAACTAGCAGTTATGGATAGTCTTGATATCAAGCCCAACTATGCTGCTCTTGGAAGAAAGTATGATATGGACTGGCGGACAGTTAAAAAATACCACAATGGTTATGAAGGGAGGCCTGATAAGCGAAACAAAGGAAGCAAATTAGATGAATACAGGAATGAAATAAAAGACAAACTGGCTATCAAAAGAATTACTGTTCAAGCTTTACATTTATTATAACGGAAAACTTGTAACTATTCACGCATTAAATAATAATCCTGTCAATTATAAAAAACACCACTATGAACAGCTTATGAAAGGCAGAATCAATGATACGGACATGGAAACAGTAATTACAGGAAATCTAAAGATGATGGACAGATTATTAGACAGCCGGGGAGTTACTGTGACCGAAAAAGAGGCCGTAAAATCTGAGGAAGCGCTTATAGCCTATATTAATCAGAGTGATTATGGAAGATGGATTATAAATAATTATGCACATTTGTCAGACACAGATAAAAGAACCTTTAGAAAAGGCATAAATGAAGTGCTTCCGTACATTGCTGACAGGGAACTATTCATATCCCACATCAAATATTCCATGAAATCAGATATGTGCAGAAATCTTGCATATGACTGTGTTATGGAAGACTGCATGCACATGGATAATTCGCCATCAATTCTTCGCAAAGAGGGATTTGAGTTCCTTTATGATAAGTACAAAGACAAGATATATAAGGATATGGAACAAATAGCAAAAGACTGGGGATTGGATGGTCAGATGGAAGTAATACATTCTGAAAATTCCAATGAACCAGACAGGAGCATATCCCTGACTGCCGAACTTCCATTCGATACCACCAAGGAGGACTGATGAATACATATAACAACTTAATAAATAATCTTGAAGCTCTTGAATTATTCAGATTCAATGAAAATATAGACACATATCTGTATATGATTGCAGGTGGAGAAAAAACAGCTCTGGATGCTTTATGTGAACTTACAGAAAGTAAAATTGACCTCAGAAAGCAACAGGCAATAACAGGCTGTGTAAAAGTAGCTAATTTCCCATTTTTAAAGGAGATTTGTGAATTCGATTTCAGTTTCCAGCCATCGCTGGATAAGTCCAAAATCATAGATCTTATGACACTGCGTTTTATAGAAAAAGCAGAGAATATCATATTCTGCGGAACTCCGGGAGTAGGCAAAACAAATCTTGCAGTATCAATCGGGATAGAAGCTGCAAAACACAGATACTGCGTATATTTTATAACATTTCAGGATTTAATATCACAGCTAAAAAAGCAGCTTCAGAAAACAGACTTGAGACAAGAATCAAATGTTCTGCAGATACAAGCTTCTGATAATAGATGAACTTGGTTATCAGAAAATGGATGTTGATTCAGCCAATCTATTCTTTAATCTCATAGCCAAGCGATACGAGAAGCTGTCAACAGTAATAACAACTAACAGTCCATTTTCCAAGTGGTCTGATATATTTCAGGAGCCAGTACTAACTAATGCTCTGCTTGACAGACTGCTTCATCACTGCTCTGTTATAAACATAAATGGGCCATCCTACAGACTAAAAGATCAGATGCAGTGTATTATTGAGGAAAATTAAGTTGCATAAAATATCATATAAGCGTGTAGGTTTTCCTACATTCTTATATGATAAAAACCCTACAATTTTATATTGACATTTGCATAAACCTTTTCAAGCGTTTCAATGCCAATCCAGTATACAATTTTATAATCGGCATTCTCTTCTTTGCCTTGTTCTTTCTAAATTCAAGATTAATTTCATTTCTATATTCACAACTTGGCAAGCAGTGCATTTGTACACACAAAATGCAGTTTTGCTTGTTGGGAGTTATCTCCCAAACCCTCAGAATCAATCAGAAATCTGATTGAACTCCCCGTCTGTTTTCTTCCTTTCATCACCTACATTATTTTCGCAAGTAATCAAGCCTTTTTGCCCTTTCATAAGCCAATTCCAAAAACTGACAAATATTTAAATGAGAATAATCCCAATTCATTGGTTCTAAAGTTGTAGCTCCCCGGTATCCTGTACAGGCAATTTTATCCATAACTGTATCCCAATTAATATTTCCGTCGAATGGTAATTGATGTTGATTATGGCTACCGCCGTTATCCTGTAAATGAATTGCCATCAGCCGGTTTCCATACATTCCCAACAAATCTTCATCCGGTGCATAATTTATATGATGACAACTATCATAACAATGGCCTACATTATTTGAAGTGAATTTATTTAAAACTATTTTCAAATTTTTAATGTTACTTAAATTCTCAAAAGCAATCTGAATATTCTTTTGTTCTGCCTTGTTTATAAGTTCTGCCAACCGTCTGATTCCTGTTTGATTTAAAGGATTATTATCATTTGGCAAATGTATCACCATGGTCGGTATATCATATTCACAGCAATCCGCTACACATTGTAGATAACTTTGAAATACGCCTTCACCACTCAAATTGTCCAGTGACAGATTATTCTGCTCATGCACAGGCGCATGGATATTTTCTACAAATAAACCAGTTCTTCTGGCTAATCTTACATCCTCTTGATAACCGTCTCCTCTGCCAAACTGATTGCTCCACCACAACATTACACAATCAAATCCCGATTTTCTAATCAATTTGTACCTTTCTTCAAAAGAGACATCATATCCAGAGCCATAACCAAAGCAATCATATATTCCTATCATTTTGCATCTCTCCTCATCAATACTCAAGGTTACCTGATTTCATTATAGCAAAAGCACTCCCTGATATCTACCTGAGAGTGCCCTTGTTTCAGTTCTATTCAATTTTCCATATGATTTTGCTTTTGTATCGTTCCGTATTGTTACTACCATATGAGCGGCTTTCTATGGCATACATTCTTAAAATTTCATATTTAGCAATTGCTGATTAAATAAAAATCCCGCGACAGTCATACAACCGTCACGGGATTAAAATCATTTATTCATATGTGTGTTTCTTATGCTTACCAAAAGCTGCCTGTTCCTCGACACTGTGGTCTGCAACATTCATCTTCTGATGTACTTTCTTTTTCTTTAATGGATGCTTTGGATTCTTATCCATAACAATCGCTCCCTTTCTAATTCAATAATAAATGATTAGTCATTAGCCTTCAATAGCAATGTACTTCTTATTCTCAACTGCTTTAGCTTCTTTCTTAGGAACTGAAAGTCTTAAGATACCATCTTCATACTTAGCCTTGATATCTTCCTGTGTGATACCTTCACCTACATAGAAGCTACGGCTCATAGCACCAGCATATCTTTCCTTACGGATGTATTTACCTTTCTTATCCTTTTCATCCTTATCAAGTCCCTTAGCAGCACTTATTGTAAGGTAACCGTTATCAAGCTGTGCATTAATTTCATCCTTCTTAAATCCTGGAAGATCAATATCAACTTCATAACCTGTATCAGTTTCCTTAACATCAGTCTTCATTACATTATTTGCATGCTTACCATATAAAGCCTTGTCAACTTCAGGAAATCCGAAGTCCATCCAATCATCATTAAATAAATTCTCTCCAAAAATACTAGGCATCAACATAAGTCATTCCTCCTTTAACATATATCATTATCTTGTTACCTTGTTTCTTTGGAACCGGGATGTTTCAGTAACCTCTTGAGGTACTTTCCTTTACTTTCGTACCTCTTTTGGTTCCCTTCCTTTGTTCTTGGCTATGTTATATACCTTTTTATTAGCACTGTCAAGAGGCGAGTGCTAATTATTTTTATTTTCCAATTAAAAAAATCCGCAACCCCAGTATTTACATGGGATTGCGGAATTATAAAATATTTATAAACTATATTTTTTCAGTCGTTTCAAAAGAAAATTATATAATTCTTTATTAAGTTCTCCGTTCTTTTCCTCAGCTTCCATATATTCAGGAAGCGGCATATCTGTATCACATTCTCCACATATATCAATACCTAAAACCTTCTGGTTTCTTATAATTATCCCAAGCATATGCTCTAATGTCCCAAGCTTCATATGTCCCTGACTCCAATTGGTTTCACTTATGCTTTCATCAAGAACATCCTTATCAATAGATATGTATACAGGAACTGATAAATCAATCTGGTTTGTTTTAGATTCCATTGCTTCGGCTCTTATCTCCTGTGCTGAATATGTTATAAGTTTATTACTTCTTAACCCAATCGCATTAATATCTTTCTTCTCTGGTCCCACCAGAATAAGCTGGCAAATATACGGATTGTCTTTAATCACCTTTCCTGCCCAGTCTCCGCAGCTTGTTAATCCTTCAATCATAGGTTTTTGCATATCGGTATGGTGATCAAATACAACTAAAGAAAACGGTTCCTTAATTCTGTCAGTCATTATCTTAGTAACATAATGGTAGTTACCCGAATCAAGAAAATGTATTCCATGAATTCCAACAGAATCAACTCTTTCACCTATCTGTTTTTCAGCTTCGTCTGATACATACATATCACATCCTGTAATATCAGTGCAGTCTATCCATGTAAGTGATGTTTGTTTCTTAGCAAATTCATCATCATATACACCTGTGAAATCAAGAATAAAATTGTTGTTTTTCTCTCTTTGCATTATACAATCACCTCAATGGATGTTACTTTTTCTCAAATTCCTCGCTTATCTTCTCCACAAGATTATTCTTTGCAAGTCCATAAGCAATCTTAACTGTATTATACACTGTTTTGTCCGTTGCCGCTCCATGTCCTTTAACAACAGGTTTCTTGACTCCAAGAAGAATTGCTCCGCCTTCATTGTTGTAATCAAACTTTGGCTCAAGTCTGCCAATAAGTGCCTCAAGCTGTGCCTTTTGGGTATCAGATGCACCTGCTGCTGCCCTTCTTATATCATCAAACACAACCTTTGCTGTTCCCTCGATTGATTTAAGAAGAACATTTCCTGCAAATCCATCACATACAACAACATCTGCGTTGCCATCCAACACTTCTTTGCCTTCAATATTACCTGTGAAATTAAAACCGCATTTTTCCAGAAGCTCATGGGCTTCCTTAATAACATCGCTTCCTTTTCCAGCCTCAATTCCATTAGAAAGTGTTGCAACTGTCGGATTCTCAATTCCAAGTGTCTTCATATAAGCCACACCAAGTCTTGCAAAATCAACAAAACGGTCTGACTTGCAGTCAATATTGGCGCCGCAGTCAACTATACAGAACGGCTTGTCATTGCGGCCATTAAGAACTACTGAAAGTGCCGGTCTTGTCGCATTTAACTTGCCAAGTATCAGGATTGAGCTGATAAGCACAACTCCTGTTGCACCACATGTCACGAATCCACCAATATCCTCATTCATGCGGCACATTTTAAGTCCCTTGATTAATGACGAATCAGTCTTATCGTGGTAAGCGTCAACCGGGTCATCATAATTAGTTATCTCCTGTGTGCAGTCCACTATCTCAAGCTGCGATTCATCATAAGTTACATTGGCAAGAAAATCCTCCAGCTCGGTCTTCCTTCCCATCAGATATACATACAAATCTTTATTCTCACTGATTGCCCTGATTGCTCCTGAAACAAGCTCTGTCTGCGGCTTGTCAGCGCCAAGCAAATCTACAACTATCTTTATCAATTTTGAGCCTCCTTCTGCTCCCTCCAGAAATTATCAAGCAGATTCTTATACACTACCTCTGAAAATGGAGCTTTTGACAGCTTCTGCTTTGTCTCCTCTGACAAATGCTTTGTCGCAGCAAACTCTTTTCCAGCCGCCTCATACTTTGACAAATATCTGTCAAGTCTTGAACTTGCACCCAGTTCAATTAATGTCTTTAACTGTGGACATAGAATTGCTGTAAATCCATTTTTACCACATATGCACTCATATTCCTTAAGAAGCGAATCATAGACTGACTCTGACTCCGAATAAGCACATCCCGATATAAGAACCAATTTCTGTCCCGTCTTTGGATTTCTTATGCCATGGAATGACTCGCCATTTTCAGGCGGCTTCTGTCCCCTGTAAGTACACATCATACTTAAAAGTCTGTCTGTAAAAAGCTTCATCTGCCCCGGCATGCCAAAGAAATACAACGGATAACTTTCAATTATAATGTCTGCTTCTTCTATTTTTTTCTTAACTGCCGGCATATCATCATTTTTGATAACACACTCGCCCTCAGTCCTTGCCCAGCATGAAAGACAGCCCATACATGGAGTAACATTTAAGTCGGAGATATTGATTATCTCCGACTCATATTCACCGCCTTCACACATTCCTTTTACAAATGCGTTAGTTACCGCCATTGTAGTGCTGGCATTCTTATGTGGACTTCCATTTAAAACTAATATCTTAGCCACGTCCAAATAATCCTCTTCTCTTTCTTGCAGGAGCCTGTGATACACCAAGTAACTGTGCTGCTCCGGGAACCTCTCCTACTGCCTCACTGTATTCGCTATAACGGCCTATTTTTCTGTATTTCTCATATCTGTCATCAAGAAGCTTATCAACCGATTTCTTCTCTAACTGCTTTATTTCTTTTGAAAGGTCGTCAGCAAGCTTTTTCATAAAATGTGATGTCTCCTTCTCTTCTGAAAAATCTTCCGGTTCTTCAACAACCTTTTCTACGATACCCATTTTATTGAGGTCTGATGCTGTAAGTTTGAGATGTTCTGCTGCCTCTGGAGCTCTCTTAGGATCTTTGAAAAGAATACTTGCACATGACTCAGGTGTGATTACTGAATAATATGCATTTTCAAGCATCCATACTTCATCGGCAACAGCAAGTGCAAGTGCACCGCCGCTTCCGCCTTCGCCAATCATTACTGATATAATAGGTGTCTTAACATCTGTAAGCTCATACAGGTTGTTGGCAATTGCCTGTCCCTGTCCTCTTTCTTCTGCACCCTTACCACAGTTAGCACCCTGTGTATCAACAAAGCAGATAACAGGTCTGTGGAACTTTTCAGCCTGCTTTATAAGTCTTAATGCTTTCCTGTATCCTTCTGGAAGAACGCAGCCAAAATTCCTTAAAAGTCTTTCGTTTAAGTCTCTTCCTTTTTCAATTCCAATTACAGTTACAGGCTTTCCATTAAGTCGTCCGATACCTCCAACAATGGCATGGTCGTCTGCAAAGCATCTGTCACCGTGAAGTTCAACAAAATCAGTTATTGTTGCATTTATATAATCTGATGCAGTTGCTCTGCCGCTCTTTCTTGTACGGCAGATTCTGTCATAAACACTTAAATTCTCGTTTGCCATGATTAATCTTTCTCCTTATATTGCAAAACAATACTGTTATGCACTTACTGTTTCTGCATGTATTGCAAGAATGTTAGCAAGATATGCTTTCTGTTCCTGTCTTGGCACGATATCATCTATGAATCCGTTCTTTAACTGGAACTCTGCGCTCTGGAAATTATCCGGAAGCACTTCACCTGTAACCTGCTCTACTACTCGCTTTCCTGCAAACCCAATCATTGCACCCGGTTCAGATATGATTATATCTCCAAGCATTGCAAAGCTTGCTGTAGCACCGCCCATTGTAGGGTCTGTTGTGCATACAACATATAAGAGTCCTGCGTCACTATGTCTCCTGGCTGCTGCTGAAACCTTTGCCATCTGCATAAGTGACAGTGCGCCCTCCTGCATTCTCGCACCACCTGAAACTGTATATCCGATAATTGGAAGTCTGTTCTTTGTAGCATATTCAAAAAGTGCTGTAATTCTGTCCCCAACAACTGTTCCCATAGAACCCATCATGAAGTTAGGCTCCATAATGAATATACATGTATCCTGTCCGCCGATAGTTCCTCTGCCGCATACAACGCCCTCTGTCTCACCGCTCTTTTCTCTGGCAGACTCATACTTTTCCTTGTATGATGGAAAATCAATAGGATCTGTAAATTCCTGATCATTAAACATTACATCAAACTTTTCTGTAAGCATCTGAAGTCTGTTCTTTGCCGGCATACGGTTTAGCTTCCCGCATAACGGGCATATGTAGTAATTCTTCTCCAAATCCTCTTTATTGATTTCTTCTTTACATTTGTTACATTTGACTATCATTATTATTCTCCTGCCTTGATGTTCTCAATTGCCTCATTCAACGCATCAACTGTTGTAACTGTGTACATCTTTGCTTCTGGAAGTGTCTTCTTAACAAATCCTGTAAGTGTCTTTCCTGCTCCTACCTCGATAAATGTGTCTATTCCGTCAGCCCACATATTCTTTAATGTGTCCTCAAACCTTACACTTGAAGAAGCCTGAAGTGCTATTGTTTCTATAATCTGTGCTGTATCCTGTGGATAAGGCTTTCCTGTTCTGTTGGCATATATCTCTGTCTGTGGAGCATTAATTGTCATTGCCTTGAGTGCCTTCTCAAGTTCTTCACTTGCATCCTTCATATAAGGAGTATGGAATGCACCGCTTACTGCAAGCTTAACTGCCCTGCCGCCTTTTTCCTTGATTGCAGCGCAGAATGCGTCTATCTCGTCAGCACTTCCTGCACATGAAATCTGTCCAGGACAATTATAATTAACCGGCCAGATTTCCTTGAATTCCTTACATGTCTCTTCAACAACTTCTGGAGCAAGCTTAAGTGCTGCTGCCATTCCGCCTGCATACTTTGTAGAAAGCTCACCCATCTTGGTTCCTCTGATAACTACCAGTTTAAATGCGTCCTCTGTTGATAAAACTCCTGCGTATGCAAGTGCAGGAATCTCTCCAAGTGAAAATCCAGCTACCGCATCAGCCTTAATTCCAGCATCCTTAAGTGCATTGGCAAATGCAAGGTCTGTAAGGAAAAGTGCTGGCTGTGTATTCTCTGTCTTGGTAAGCTCCTCGCCTTCTCCTTCAAAGCACACCTTAACTGTTCCCGGGCGGAGCGACTCCCCCAAATCATATAATTTCTTTGCATCAGAATCTGAATCGTATAGGTCTTTGCCCATTCCTACATACTGTGCACCCTGACCTGAAAATAATACTGCTATTTTTCCCATTACTTTATTCCTCCGTTCCATATATATCCTTACGGTCTACTGTTGTAAATGTCATGCTTCCTTTTGCGTACACATTGCCATCTACCTTAACTACTGCGTCAAATGATGCGAGAACCTTGTTGATTCTTGTAGCTGTAACTGTAATATCAAGTGTATCTCCTGGAATTACAGGCTTTACAAACTTGAATCCGTCTACTTTAAGAAGCACATATAACTTGCCCTCTTCCCTGCTCTTTCCACCATCATCGATTACAAGTGAACAGAGCTGGGCGCAGCTTTCAATTATAAGTACGCCCGGCATTATAGGAGCGTCAGGAAAATGTCCCATAAAATATGGTTCATTAATTGATACATTTTTAATACCTCTGGCACTTACATTAGGCTCAAGCTCTAACACCTTCTCAATCATCTGGAAAGGTGGGCGCTGTCCGATTCTTTTATTAATCTCAAATATGTTCATCATAATGATAATCCTCCATCAAGCACGATAACCTGACCTGTTACATATGAAAATGCGTCTGAGCAAAGTGATGATACAACATTTGCAACATCTTC
>ENA-USYR01000080-USYR01000080.1-human-gut-metagenome-genome-assembly--contig:-NODE-80-length-52294-cov-11.567325_pt1 | contig 52294 bp, 47 predicted proteins | sample MGYA00250064_ERZ773510 | MGnify/ENA primary metagenome ERZ773510 (study PRJEB29103, sample SAMN06112082) | human gut metagenome | biome: human gut; feature: ankylosing spondylitis patient; material... | reverse complement strand
ACCGTTACCGGCAACGAGGCCGCCAAGATGCTGCTGGTGGCCGCCGGCTACGACGCGCAGCTCGAGGGCCTGACCGGTGCCGACTGGGCCATCAAGACCGCCTCTCTGGCCTCTACCCTGGGCATCTTTGACAACCTGAGTGTAGCTACCTCTGATCCTCTGACCCGCGACAACGCGGCGCTGCTGATCTACAACGCTCTGGACATCGAGATGATTCAGAAGTACGAGAACGGCTATGCCATCGCCTTCACCGACCACCGCACCCTGCTGAGCGCCAAGTACGGTGTTTACAAGATTGAGGGCGTGGTTGTCTCCAACGAGGAGGCCGCGCTGAACAACACCGACAGCGACTTTGCCTCCGCCAAGGGCAAGACCACCATGGAGAACGTGAAGGTCTACGCCTCCACTACCTCCAACACCACCACCGGCGAGTACGAAGAGGTGAAGGGCCAGGTCGTGTTCAACGTGTCCACCACTGCCGACATGCTGGGCAAGACCGTGACCATGTACGCCAAGAAGACCACCGTTCTCTCCAACTCCACCGTGCTGGGCGTGTACCTCGATGATGCCAGCAACGTGGTCAAGACCACCGCTGACACGCAGGACACCATGAAGGACTTCCTGAAGGGCACCGGCCTGTCCACCGACAAGGACACCGCCTACTATGTCAACTACGGTGTGATGGACAGCGAGGCCGACGCCACTGAGGCGCTGGGCTTTGACGCCAAGACCGGCCGCTTCACCAACGTCAACGGCAAGACCAATGCCTACGGCGTGGAGATGACCGCCATCGACAACGACGGCGACGGTATTGTTGAGTACGTCCTGTACCTGCAGGAGACTCTGACCCAGGTCATCGCCAAGAGCGACTCCAAGGAGACCACCACTCTGAACGCCTTCAACAAGAACAAGGCCATCGACAACGAGAACATCGTGACCGACGCCAACCTGTCTGAGGGCGATCTGGTTCTGGTTGCCTCTTACGGCGGCAAGTACCATGTCTCCACCCCCAACGTTGTGACCGGCCAGATGGAGTCCTACTCCTCCAGCAAGACCAAGGAGCAGACCATCACCGTGGGCGGCACCGAGTACCACCCCTCTTACATCCTGTTTGCGGCGGATGCGGCCGACAACACCTACGAGTTCAACGTGCTGGACTGCGGCACCAAGGACGGCGTGGACTTTGACATCGACTACGACTTCATCCTCGACTCCAATGACAACGTGATCGCTTACCGTCCCTCCTCCAAGGGCGTGGGCGACTATGCCCTGATCCTGGATTCCGGCTACGATCCGGGCCGCACCAACTCCAACCCCACCGGCGAAGTGAAGGTTCTGCTGGCCGATGGCACCGAGAAGCTTTACACCCTGAACTTCGACGCCTCCGCGCAGAACGTGGGCGAGCAGCTCTTCCCCAAGCTGACCTCCTCTCAGCAGAAGGACAACGGCATTGAGGAGCTGAAGGGCTTCCTGGGCTCCTCCGTTCAGGACAACACCACCACCAAGCCCGATGGTACGCTGCCCTCCGGCGGTAAGGTTCACTACTCCAGCAAGCAGCACCAGTCCGGTTTCGCTGCTGGCTATGTCATTGAGTACAGCCTCAACGACAAGGATGTTCTGACCATCAAGTCCATCGTGGGCGACAACCATGCCAACGCGGATGACCACTACAGCCCCGCCAACGTGAAGAGCACCCTTGCTGCCGACTATGATACCGGCGCTGCCCGCATCAAGTACGGCACCAGCAGTCAGGTGGCCGTGGACAAGAACACCGTGGCCTTCTACTTCACGACCGTGAACGGTGAGGACAAGTACGGCGTGGCCATCGGCTACGACAAGATGTCTAACGTAGACAAGAACACCGCTTTTGTGGCCCAGACCACCAAGGCCAATCTGACCGACGTGGTTCTGTTCGACGCTGAGGGCGTGGCCGCCGAGAAGGACTACGCCTATGTCCTGGGCCGCACCAGCAGCTCCTCCGGCTATGTGACCCTGAACGTGCTTCTGATGGACGGCACCGCCTCCACCCTGAAGCTCACCAAATCCGACTACGACTCCCTGTTCAAGGGCAACAGCGACTTTGAGACTGCCTATGCCTACACCATGAACGGCGAGGGCGTGGCGGATCTGACTGCCCCCGGCAGCAGCGGCACCCACGTTCTGACCGGCTATGCCGTGAAGCTCAACGACGGCACCGTGGCTGTCTACAGCGACAAGAAGCTCACCAAGCTGGTTGACAGCTACTCCTACGACAAGAATATCTGGAACGTGGAGGACGTGTCCGCTGGCACCAACGCTCCCGCCGGCGCTTTCTCCACCGGCGTTGCGAAGGAGACTGTCCTGGTTCTGGATGCCGACGAGAACACGGTCCGCGCCGCGTACATCAAGAGCGTCCTGGACGGCACTGAGGTGCCGGATCACGGTACCGGCTCCCTGTCCGACGGTGTGATCTCCACCAGCAACGAGACCATGATCAGCGACATCAGCAACCAGACCATCACCCTGACCAACGACATGGCTGCCAGCACCTCCGGCAGTGTCACCACCGCCCAGAACAAACTGACCGCCGACGTTCTGGTCAACGCCCTGCAGGGCAATGTGAAGGGCGTCTACGAAGAGGTGTTCGGCACCTACAAGCTGGTTGCCACTAACCCCTATCCCGTTGTGACCAGCGCTATGTATGTCGGCGTCGACACCAACAAGGGCATGGTCTACTACAAGATCGCCTTTGCCAACCCCAAGGCCCCTGTGATCACCACCGACCTGACCACCACTGCCGTCACCGGCACGGAGCTGAGGGTCGTGGCTAACGCCCCCGACAAGGGCACCCTGTCCTACGAGTGGCACAAGGTGTCCGGCGGCAGCGATTCCGTGGTTGGCTCCAGCAGCGCCACCTATACGGCCAGCGATGCCGGTGAGTACTACGTGGTCGTCACCAATACCCGCAACAGCCTGACCGCTACCACCAAGAGCGCCACCTGCAACGTTGGCACCAAGGTGGATGCCGCGAAGCCCACGTTTGGCACTGATCTGAAGTCCACCGGCTATGTCGGAGACAAGCTGACGGTCAAGGCCAGCGTAGCCGACAATGGCACTGTGTCCTACCAGTGGTATAAGAACGGCATGCCCCTCTCCGGTGAGACTGGCGAGTCCTACACCCCCACTGAGGCTGGGAAGTACTATGTTATCGCCACCAACACCAAGGACGATGTGAATGGCGACAAGACTGCCCAGACGAAGAGCGCCGAGTGCACTGTGAGCGTCAAGATTGGCGCGGCTGATATGAACCTTTCCATTACCGCTCCGACGAACGGTGCCACCATTGCCGATGCTGCTCTGACGGACAGCGCTTCTAGCAGCAAGGTCGAGATTGGTACTCCTACTTGGGAAAAGAGTGATGACGGAAGTTCCGGCTGGGCCAGTGCAACCGGAACCTTTGAGCAGAAGTTCTATCGTGCCACCGTCACACTTACTGCTAAGGATGGATTTGCTTTTGGCGAGTCCGGCGACTATAGCAGCCTGACTGTTAATAATGGCAGGGCCACGTCGGCCACTGTCTCTGATGGCAGCCTGAAGCTGGTTATTACTTTTGATCAGGTTCAGTAATCTCCCCATATTTTAAAAAGTTCCCCGGGCCAACGGCCCGGGGAACTTTTTATGGTATCTGGCCCTCCAGAAACGCCAGATATGGATAGGTCTTTCCCGACTCGTTGATCCGGTCGATCGCCCCATCTTCATGGACTACCCGAAACCCCTGCTGGATAATCTCAATTGCACCTGCCGCCGTCTGCCGGCTTGCCAGCAGCAGCCCGGAGCGGCCCGGAAGCAGCACAGCCGAGGGCCGGAACCCCAGCGGGATGCTCTGACTCGTCCCATTTCCCAGGAACGCGCCGCAAGAAAGCTTTGCCTTTTCCGCCGCTGCGGCGGCCAACTCCGCCCGGTCGGCCTGTCCCAGCTTTTCCTGGAGTGCGGCCGCAATCCTTCGGAAGTCCTCATTAAAATCCGTCCGCAGGAAGCTATCCTCCGGCTCCCACTGGTGCAGGTGGTAATATTCCGTATAATTTGCCATATTCGTCCCATCTCCTCCCGGCACAGGCAAATCCCCTGCGTCCGGCACACAGCCGAACGCGAGGGCTTTGTCCTGCCGGATGGCCCGCGGGCGGGTGTGGGCACCCGCCCCTACATACAAGCGCCACAAGACACCCCATCAAAAACGGACCCCCGAAAATGTAGGGGCGGCCTTTATGGCCGCCCGCGGGCGGGGACAAGCCCCGCCCCTACAGATAAGCGCCACAAGACACCCCATCGGAAACAGAACCCCGGAAATGTAGGGGCGGCCTTTATGGCCGCCCGCGGGCGGGGACAAGCCCCGCCCCTACGGATCATTCCGGCCGGGGCGGAGGCTGAAACAGGGGGCTCCCCGGCGTTGCCGGGGAGCCCCCTGTTTATACAAACTCGTAGTCGGCGAACTTGTCCTCGCCCTGCTGGTTATCCTTGGTTTCCCCCACGAAGGTGCCCATCACGTGGCACTCCGGGCAGAAGCCGAACTCCTCGTCGGCGCTTCCCTCCAGCTCATAGCGGTATTTCTTGCCGCACTGAGGGCACTCATAGAAAAAGTAATAGGTTCCCCAGGTCATGCTGTTTCTCCTTCCTGTTTCCCGGCCGCTGCGGCCTCCAGCTCCGCCCGGCGGGCGGCCCGGGCGGCCAGAGTCTCCTCCAGGGTCTTTTTCGGGCGCGCGTTCATCTCCGTCCGCCACCGGGCCAGCCAGCCCCGCAGCTCCTCCAGCCCCTCCTCACTGAGGGGAAATTCCTTTGTCTCCTCCACTGTGCTGTCCTGATAGCGCCAGGGGCCCTCCCACACCTCGGCGGTGAGCCTGGGGCTCTCCCCTGTATCGGGCACCACCTTGTAGCGCAGGGCCCCGCCGCTGGCTGTCCAGAAGTTGCCGTTTTCAAAGTGGGACAGCACCGGCAGGAACAGTTCCTCGTCCATGTGTTCAGCTCCTTATCCATGTGAAAGCGTGGTATCTCAAATGATACCACGCTTTTGTCCGATTTTCAATTCTTCAATTCTCGCTGTAGCGGGCCAGGAACTGGCGGGTGCGCTCCTCCCGGGGGTGCTCGATGACCTGCCGGGCGTCGCCCTGCTCCACGATCACGCCGCCGTCCATGAATACCACCTGGTCGGCCACGTCCCGGGCGAAAGCCATCTCATGGGTGACGATGATCATGGTGGTCTTCTGTTCGGCCAGGGCGCGGATCACCCGCAGCACCTCGCCGGTGAGCTCCGGGTCCAGGGCAGAGGTGGGCTCGTCAAAGCAGAGGATATCGGGGCTGAGGGCCAGGGCCCGGGCGATGGCCACCCGCTGCTGCTGGCCGCCGGAGAGCTGGTGGGGGTAGTGCCCCGCCCGGTCGGCCAGCCCCATCTGGGCCAGCAGCGTCCGTCCCTTCTCCTCAATCTCAGCGAAGATGCGCTTCTTCTCCCCCTTAAAGTCGGGCCGCTCCCGGGCCAGGAGCTGGCCGGCCAGAGTCACGTTTTCCAGCGCGGTGTACTGGGGAAAGAGGTTGAACGACTGGAACACCAGCCCAAAGTGGAGGCGCTTCTTGCGCACCTCGCTCTCCCGCTGGGTGACGGGGTCGTCCGCGTCAAAGAGCACCTCTCCCCCCACTGTAATACGGCCCCGGTCGGGCTGCTCCAGGAAGTTGAGGCAGCGCAGGAGGGTGGTCTTGCCGGAGCCGGAGGAGCCGATGATGGCCATGGCCTGCCCCTGCTCCAGGGAAAAGCTGATATCCTCCAGAACCCGCGTCCTGCCGAATCGCTTCTGGATATCCTCTACCTGTAAAATCGCCATGCTGTGCGCTCCTCTCAAACCCGGAAATAGTCCAGCTTCTTCTCGGTGCGGCTCAGGGCCAGGGTCACAATGCCGTTGAACACCAGGAAAAAAGCGCCGGCGTAGAACAGGGGCCAGATCATGCCCTTGTTGCCGAAGTCCTTGGCCAGCTTGATGATCTCCCCCACCATGATGAAGTTGGACAAAGAGGTGTCCTTCACCAGGGTGATGATTTCGTTGCCCATGGGAGGCACGATGCGCTTGACCACCTGGAGCAGGGTGACCTGGAAGAAGATCTGGCTGCGGGTCATGCCCAACACCTGCCCAGCCTCCCGCTGGCCGGCGGGGACACCCTGGATGCCGCCGCGGAAGATCTCGGAGAAGTAGGCCGCGTAGTTGAGCACAAAGGCCAGGACGGCCGCCCCCATCCGCCCCAGGGAGTGGCCAGGCCCAAAGACGATGCCGGGCAGATAGAACACCACCGCCAGTTGGAGCATCAGTGGGGTGGAGCGCATGATGTAAACATACAGGCGCACCAGAAGGCTCAGGGGCTTGAAGCGGCTCATGGTGCCGAAGGACACCACCAGTCCCAGGGGCAGGGACAACACCAGCGTGACGGCAAAGAGCTCAATATTGAGCAGAAAACCGTCCAGCAGGGTCATGGTTACCGTTTGGAATGACATGTTCTCTCTCCTCTGTCCAACGCGGACAAGGGGCAGGGGGTATATGCCCCCTGCCTCTTGTGTCGGAACGTTTTACTGGTTGGCCAGCAGCAGGTCGGCCAGCTCGTACTTGACGGCCAGCTCGTTGAGGGTGCCGTCGTCAATGAGCTCCTGCATGGCCTGGTTTACCGCCGCGGTGAGGTCGGAGCCCTGGCGGAAGCCGATGCCGTACTCCTCCACGGACAGCTCCAGATCGGGAATGACCATCAGGTCGGAGTAGTCGCCGGTGCCGGCCAGCGTGTTGGCCAGCACGAAGTCCATAACCGCCGCGTCCGCCGCTCCGCTCTTGACCTCCAGCAGGGCGTCGGTCTGCTTCACCACAGAGGTATAGCTGGCCTGGCTGAGGAACTCGTCGGCCGCAACCGCCGCCTCACCGGCGGAGCCGGCCTCCGCGTCCAGATTGGCGCCGGCCAGGGACTCGGTGGAGGTGTATTTGTCCGCGTCGGCGGCGCGGATAACCACCACCTGATAGTTCTTGATGTAGGGGGCGGAGATCGAGATGGCCTCCTGGAGCTCCGGTGTGATGGTCATACCGTTCCAGATGCAGTCGATGTTCTTGCTCTCCAACTCCAGCAGCTTGGCATCCCAGTTGATCTCCACAAACTTGGGCTCCACCCCCAGCTTGGCGCACACGGCAGTGGCAAACTCGGTCTCAAAGCCGGTCAGCTCGCCGTCCTCCCCCAGGTAGTTCATGGGCTCGAACAGGGTATAGCCGATCTTTAGGACTCCGTTGCCCTTGACATAATCCAGGTCGCTCTCTGCCACAGGCGTCTGAGAGCCGGTCGGCGCCGCGCTGCCGGGCGTCTCGGCCGCACCGGGATTTCCGCCGCAGGCGGTGAGGGTCAGGGTAAGGCCCAGAGCAAGGGCCAGAGCCGTCCAATTTCGTTTCATAGCAGTTCCTCCTCAGTTGGGTCGTTTTCCTCTTCGCTTTCGTATATTACCACACTAAAGCGATATTGTAAAGAGAAAAACGGAAAAATTTTTCCCCGCCCCAAAAAAGCCCCGCTTCCGTATAGAATTCCCGCTGATTCCATATCCTCTGAGACAGAGAATCTCAAAAACGGAGGCATCACACGTTATGAAAAAACTGGCTGCGGCCCTGCTGGCCGCCGCGCTTCTGGTCCTCCCCGCCCAGGCCGTCAGCGGCGCGCCCACGGTGGACGCCGCCGCTGCGGTGCTGATGGAGAAGGAAACCGGCGCCATCCTCTATGAACAGAACGCCCACGACAAGCTGGAGCCCGCCAGCGTCACCAAAGTCATGACGCTGCTGCTGGTGCTGGAGGCCATTGACGACGGCCGTCTGGCTCTGGACGATATGGTTACCGTCTCCGCCCACGCCGCCTCCATGGGCGGCTCCCAGGTCTATTTAAAAGAGGGGGAGCAGATGAGCGTGGACGACATGCTCAAGGCCGTGGCGGTGGTGTCGGGCAATGACGCCGCCGTGGCCCTGGCCGAGCACCTGGCAGGCAGCGAGGAGGGCTTTGTGGAGCAGATGAACCAGCGGGCCGCCGAGCTTGGCATGGCCGACACCTGCTTTGTCAACTGCACCGGCCTGCCCGCGGCGGGCCACCTGACCAGCGCCCATGATATCGCGGTCATGAGCCGCGCCCTGATCCAGCACCCCAAAATCCGGGACTACACCACCATCTGGATGGACTCCATCCGGGGCGGTCAGTTCCAACTGGCCAATACCAATAAGCTGGTGCGTTTCTATGAAGGGGCCACTGGCCTCAAGACCGGCTCCACCGACGCGGCAGGCTACTGCCTGTCCGCCACGGCCGAGCGGGACGGTATGGAGCTCATCGCCGTTGTGCTCAAGGCCAAGACCTCCGAGCAGCGCTTTGAGTCGGCCAAGAGCCTGCTGAACTTCGGCTTTGCCAATTATACCCTCACAGACGTCTACCCCGGACAGGCCCTCCCCCCTGTCGATGTGCTGCTGGGCGAGCAGGACACGGTACAGCCCGTCCTCGCCCAGTCCAGCCGGATTCTGGTGGACAAGGCCCAGCTCAACGACGTGACGAGCGAACTGCGCCTGTGCGAGAATGTGGAGGCCCCGGTGGAGCAGGGGCAAAAGCTGGGCGAGATGGTGATCTCCGTGGGCGGGCAGGAGCAGCAGACCATCCCCATCGTGGCCGACCGGGCTGTGGCACGGCTGACCCTTCCCGGTATTTTCTCCCGGTTCCTCAAAACATTGTTTATGGCGGAATAATCCGATTGTGCAGGGGGGAGCGGCATTGCCGCTCCCCCCTCTGCGCAATCTCTCCAAAACGCCCGTCCGCCCAATATGGGAAATTTTACACTTGCTTTTCCATACATGTCTTGACTATGTCTCCATCACGTTGTATAATTTATACAAATAATTTCCACCTCTTCTGGAGTTATTTTATCACCAATGACAAGGATCTCCTGGCTCCCAGCCCTCTTTTTGGGGATTTTTGCCAATAAGGAGTGACACCTATGCCGATATCCAATGACACCGCGCCCCTGGCGCAGTTCCTTGCGGGACAGGCGGTCCGGGCGCAGGAATTCCTGGGCTCCCACCCCACTGTACGCGGCGGACAGTCCGGCTGGCTGTTCCGCGTCTGGGCTCCTCATGCTCAGGCCGTCGCCGTAATGGGCGACTTCAACGGCTGGGATGACAGGGCCAACCCCATGGCCGCCCTGGAGGGCGGCGTGTGGGAGCTCTTCCTCCCCGGCCTGCAGCAGTATGACAACTATAAATACGCCGTGCACACCCGCTCGGGCAAGGTCCTGGCCAAGGCCGACCCCTATGCCTTCCATGCCGAGACCCGCCCCGGCACCGCCTCCAAGCTGTACGATCTGTCCGGTTACCAGTGGGGCGACGGGAGCTGGCTGGATTACCGGAAGAACAACCCGGTCTACCAGAAGCCCATGAACATCTATGAGGTACATCTGGGCTCTTGGCGGCGCACCGGCGACGACCAAATGCTCTCCTACCGGGACATCGGCAGATATCTGGTGCCCTACGTGAAGGAGATGGGCTTCACCCATGTGGAGCTGCTCCCCGTCACGGAGCATCCCCTGGACGCCTCCTGGGGCTATCAGTGCACCGGCTACTTCGCGGCCACCAGCCGCTTCGGCACCCCACACGACTTCATGTGGCTGGTGGATCAGCTCCACCAGGCCGGCATCGGCGTCATCCTGGACTGGGTGCCCGCCCACTTCCCCAAGGACGCCTTCGGCCTGTACGAGTTTGACGGGGAGCCCTGCTACGAGTATGCCGACCCCCGGAAGGGGGAGCACGCCGACTGGGGCACCCGGGTGTTTGACTACGGGCGAAGCGAGGTGCGGTCCTTCCTCTACTCCTCCGCCCTGTTCTGGCTGGAGCAGTACCACATCGACGGCCTTCGGGTGGATGCGGTGGCCTCCATGCTCTACCTGGACTACGGCCGGCAGGACGGCCAGTGGGTGCCCAACGTATTCGGCGGGCACGAGAATCTGGAGGCCGTTGAATTCCTCCAGCAGCTCAATACCCACATTTTCAGCGCCCACAGCGACGTGATGATGATCGCCGAGGAGTCCACCGCCTGGCCCCGGGTTTCCCATCCGGTGGACAAGGGGGGACTGGAGGGCGGCCTGGGCTTTAACCTGAAGTGGAACATGGGGTGGATGAACGACATTCTCCACTACATTAAAATGGACCCCTACTTCCGCCAGTTCAACCACCACGATATTACCTTCTCGCTGATGTATGCCTTCTCTGAGAATTTTGTGCTCCCCCTGTCCCACGATGAGGTAGTGCACATGAAGGGCTCCCTCATCAACAAGATGCCCGGAACGGACGAGGAGAAATTTGCCGGCGTGCGGGCTTTCTATACCTATATGCTCACCCACCCGGGCAAGAAGCTGCTGATGATGGGCAGCGAGTTCGGCCAGTGGAACGAGTGGCACTATGAGCACTCTCTGGACTGGCACCTGCTGGAGCTGGAGGGGGAGGACGGAGACCGCCACCGGGCCCTTAAGGCGTTCTTCCAGGCGGTCAACGCCTTCTACCTGGCCCACCCGGAGCTGTGGGAGCTGGACTTCTCCTGGGAGGGCTTTGAGTGGATCGAGGCCGACGACAACCAGGCCAATACCATTGCGTTCCTCCGCAAGGACAAGAAGGGCAGCACCCTGGTGACAGTGTGCAACTTCTCGCCTGTGGACCGTACCGGCTATACCATCGGTGTGCCCACGGCGGGTACCTATACCTGCCTGTTCAGCACCGACGACCCCGCCTTCGGCGGACTGGGCCGGGGCGATGCCGGGCCGGTCAAGAGCCAGTATATCGAGTGTCACGGCCGGGAGCAGGCCATCACTCTGTCCCTGCCCCCCATGAGCGCCGCCATCTACAAGTGCACCCGCAAGTTCCCGTCCCGCCGGAAAAAAACCGCCGAAGCCGCGCCCAAGGCTGCAAAGTCCGACAAGGCAGCCAAGGCGGCCCCCAAAAAGACCACCCGCAAGTCCAAGGAATCCTGACGCTTTTTCCAGTTAAACGCTGAGGTGATAAGAAGTGAAAAAGGAATGTGTCGCCATGCTGCTGGCGGGCGGACAGGGCAGCCGTCTCCACGCCCTCACCAGCCACGTGGCAAAACCCGCGGTCCCCTTTGGAGGAAAGTATCGCATCATCGACTTTCCCCTGTCCAACTGCATCAACTCCGGTATCGACACGGTTGGGGTGCTCACCCAGTACCGGCCGCTGGAGCTGAATGCCTACATCGGCAACGGCGAGCCCTGGGACCTGGACCGGTCCTACGGCGGCGTCCACATCCTGCCCCCCTACATGCGGGAGGGAGAAAAGGGCACCTGGTACAAAGGCACGGCCAACGCCATCTACCAGAACATCAACTTCCTGGAGACCTATGATCCGGAATATGTACTCATCCTGTCCGGCGACCACGTCTACAAGATGGACTACACCCAACTGCTCCGCCGCCACAAGGAGGCCAACGCCGCCTGCACCATCGCGGTGCTGGAGGTCCCCATGGAGGAGGCTTCCCGCTTCGGAATTATGAATGTGGACGAGAACGACGACATCTATGAGTTCGAGGAGAAGCCCAAGCACCCCAAGAGCAACCTGGCCTCCATGGGGATCTACATCTTCACCTGGTCCAAGCTGCGGGAGTACCTCATCGCTGACGAGGCCGATGAGAAGAGCTCCAACGACTTCGGCAAGAACATCATCCCCGCCATGCTGGACGCCGGCGAAAAGATGACCGCTTACCGTTTCCAGGGCTACTGGAAGGACGTGGGCACCATCGACTCCCTGTGGGACGCCAATATGGATATGCTTTCCCCCGACAACGGCATCGACCCCTACGACACTGAATGGCCCATCTACGCCCGCACCCCCATCCGCCCCCCCCATTTCATGGGCAAGGACGCCAAGGTGGACCACTCCATGGTCACCAGCGGCTGTGAGGTGTACGGCACAGTGGAGAACTCTGTGCTCTTCCACTCCGTCACCGTAGAGGAGGGCGCGGTGGTGCGCTACTCCATCCTCATGCCCGGCACGGTGGTGAAGAAGGGCGCGGTGGTGGAGTACGCCATCGTGGCCGAGGAATCAGTCATCGGTGAGAACGCCCGGGTGGGCGCCTCTCCCGACGGCAGTGAGGACTGGGGGGTTGCTGTCATTGCCCAGCACCTGAACATCGGCCCCAGCGCCGTGGTTTCCCCTAAGGCCATGATTACCCGTAACGTGAAAGGAGGTGGGGTGAAATGATGAACAAGCTGCACGGCATCATCTTCGCCTACCTTTCCAACCCGGATCTGCGGGAGCTGACCCAGCACCGCAACACCTGCTCCATCCCCTATGGCGGCCGGTACCGGGTGATTGACTTCATGCTCTCCAACATGGTCAACGCCGGTGTCTCCGATGTGGGCCTGATCGTCCACGCCAACTACCAGTCCCTGCTGGATCACGTCGGCTCCGGCAAGGACTGGGACCTCAGCCGCAAGCACGGCGGCCTACGCATCCTCCCCCCCTTCGGCTACTCGGGCCGGCGGGAGGGCGTCTACCGGGGCCGCATGGACGCCCTGGCGGGCGTGCGCTCCTATTTGCAGTACATCCGGCAGGACTACGTGGTGCTGGCTGGAGGTGATCTGGCGGTGAACCTGCCCCTCAATGACATCTTTGAGGCCCATATCCGCAATGACGCGGACATTACCGCCGTGTGCACCAGCCGCCCCATGGGCTCGCCCAAGGACTGCGACTACTTCACCATCGGCGCCGGAGGGCGGATCACCGACGTACTGGTGCACCCCCCCATTGCCCAGGGCTGCGAATCCCTGGAGGTCTACATTCTCTCCAAGCAGCTCCTGCTCTCCCTGGTGGACCACTGTGCGGCCCACAATATTCCCTCCTTCAGCACCGGCGTGCTCCAGGCCATGGCCGGCCAGCTCAAGATTTGCCCATACGTCTTTGACGGCTATGCCGCCCGCCTCCAGTCCGTGGCTGGTTACTTCGCCCGCAGCATGGAGCTGCTTAACCCCGAGGTGCGAACCGACCTCTTTGCCCCCGGCCGCCCTGTCCGCACCAAGGACCGCTCCGACCCGTCCACCTACTACGGCCCAGGCTCCAGGGCGGTCAACTCCCTGGTGGCTGACGGCTGCATCATTGAGGGCGAGGTAGAGAACTCCATCCTCTTCCGCGGCGTCCGTGTGGAGAAGGGGGCCAAGGTCTCGGGATGCGTGCTGATGCAGGGCACCGCTGTTCAGGCCGGCGCGGTGCTCAAGTACGCCATCACCGACAAGAACGTGCGGGTCAACCCCGGCCGGATGCTGATGGGCCATAACACCTATCCGCTGTCCATTGCGAAGAACGAAATTGTATGACGACTCCAGGGGGGACGCTGTCCCCCCCTAGATACGCGGTCACCGTGCCGCCCTCTGGGCGGCACAATGGCCGCGATACCCCTCACCCGCGCTCGCGCGGGTGGTTGCCCCTGCCGCTCAATTTCGACATAAGGAGAGCCTATGAACATCTTATTTGCCACCTCTGAGTGTGCGCCCTTCATCAAGACCGGCGGACTGGCCGACGTGGCCGGCGCTCTGCCCAAGGCGCTGGCCGGAAACGGCCATGACGTGCGGGTGATCCTCCCCCTCTACGAAGGCATCGGCGAGGAATGGCGCAGTCAGATGACCTACCTCCAGTGCTTCCACATCACCCTGGCCTGGCGCAGCCCCTACTGCGGCATCTTTGAGCTGAAGCGGGACGGCGTCACCTACTGGTTTGTGGACAACGAATACTACTTCAAGCGTTCCAACATTTACGGCCACTACGACGATGGCGAGCGCTTCGCCTACTTCTCCCGGGCTGTGGTGGAGAGCATGGGCTGGCTGAACTGGCATCCAGACGTGCTCCACTGCAACGACTGGCAGACCGCCCTGGTGCCCATCTATCTGCTGGAGGAGCGCCACCGCATCCCCCAGCTCTGCGACACCAAGAGCGTGTTCACCATCCACAACATCGAGTACCAGGGCCGATACGGCAGCCAGACTTTGAAGGATGTGTTCGGGCTCAACGACGGGTACTTCAACGAGCACATGCTGGCCTACCACGGAGACGTGAATCTGATGAAAGGGGCTATCTATGCCGCCGACTACGTGACCACCGTCTCCCCCACCTACGCCGACGAGCTCCAGTACTCCTTCTATGCCCATGGCCTGGAGGGGGTTATCGCCGACAACCGCCACAAGCTGCGCGGCATCCTCAACGGCATCGACACCGAGGTGTATGACCCCTGGCGGGACAAGGGCCTGACCAAGTTCTTCTCGGCGCGGCAGATGGCGGGCAAGAAGAACTGCAAAGCCGCCCTGCAGCAGATGTCCGGCCTGCGGGAGAACCCGGACGCCCCCATCATCGCCTGCGTGTCCCGCCTGGTGCGGCACAAGGGCTTCGACCTGGTCACCGCCGCCATCCACGAGATTATGGGTATGGACGTACAGATGATCGTCCTGGGCACCGGCGACTGGAACTATGAGGAGGCCTTCCGCCAAGCTCAGAACCAGTACCCCGGCCGCTTCGCCGCCCACATGATGTACTCCCCCAACCTGTCCACCGCCATCTATGGCGGCGCCGACCTGTTCCTCATGCCCTCCATCTCCGAGCCCTGCGGCCTGAGCCAGATGATCGCCATGCGCTACGGCACCATCCCCGTGGTGCGGGAAACCGGCGGCCTGCGGGACTCCGTGGTGCCCTACAACAAGTTCACCGGCGAGGGCACCGGCTTCTCCTTTGCCAACATTAACGTGCAGGAGATGACCGGCGTACTGAGCGAGGCGGTGAACCTCTACCACAACGAGCCCAAGGCGTGGAAGGCCCTCCAGAAGAACGCCATGACCGCCGACTTCTCCTGGGAAAAGTCGGCCAAGGCTTATGAGGAGATTTACGGCTGGGTGACCGGGAAATAGGGCCGCTTTTTACGCTTGACAGTACCATATTCCCATGATAGAATGAGCGCTCCGTGGCGGGTGTGTCCTTCCGCGGAGCGTTCCTATGTTGATCTCAACAGAAACAGGAGATGTCTGCATTGCACAAATATACCAAAAAAGAGCTGATGACCCTCATCACGGGCAAACTGCGCCGCAACTTCGGCCGTGACGTGGAGGAGGCCACCAGCCTGCACATGTTCAAGTCCTGCGCCCTGGTGCTGCGGGACATCATGTCCGAGCGGCAAATGAAGACCGCCGACCGGGTGGCCGTGGAGCACCTGCGCCAGGTTCACTACCTGTCCCTGGAGTTTCTGATGGGCCGGTCCCTGATGAAGAACGCCTACAACCTGGGCGTGGCGGAGCCGCTGAAGCAGGCCATCGAGGGCCTTGGGTTTTCCGCGCCCGACCTGTTTGAGGCCGAGCCCGACGCCGGCCTGGGCAACGGCGGCCTGGGCCGCCTGGCCGCCTGCTACCTGGACTCCATGACCACCCTGGAGATCCCCGCCACAGGCTACTCCATCTGCTACGAGCTGGGCATCTTCAAGCAGAAGATCGTGGACGGCCAGCAGGTGGAGCTGCCCGACAACTGGCTGGGGCTGGGCGACGCCTGGCTCATCCCCAAGATGGACGAGACCGAGGAGGTCCGCTTCGGCGGCAAGGTGGAGGACGAGTGGGACGCGCTGGGCCGCCACCGGGTAAAGCACACCGGGTATGATGTGGTGCTGGCCGTGCCCAAGGACATGGAGATCGCCGGCTATGGCACCGAGCACGGCAACCTGCTCCGCCTGTGGGACGCCAACAGCCCCACGCCGGTGGACATGAACCTGTTCTCCTCCGGCCAGTATCTGAAAGCCGTGGAGCAGCGGGCCATGGCCGAGTCCATCTCCAAGGTGCTCTACCCCGAGGACAACCACTACGAGGGCAAGTCCCTGCGCCTCAAGCAGCAGTATTTCTTCGTCTCCGCCACCATCCAGTCCATCGTGCGCAAGCACCGGGCCGAGTACGGCACCCTGCGCAACTTCCACCTCAAGCATGTCATCCAGATCAACGACACCCACCCCACCCTGGCCATCCCGGAGCTGATGCGCATCCTGCTGGACGAGGAGGGGTACGGCTGGGACGAGGCGTGGTACATCGTCACCCACACCATCGCCTACACCAACCACACCGTCCTGGCGGAGGCGCTGGAGCGCTGGCCCCAGCAGCTCATTGAGAAGTGGCTGCCCCGCATCTGGCAGATCCTCATCGAGATCTCCAACCGCTACCAGCGGGCGCTGACCGACTACTTCCACGGCGATCTGTCCAAGGTGGCCCCCATGGCTATCATCTGGGGCGGCGAGGTGCGCATGGCCAACCTGTGCGTGTGCGCCTGCTTCAAGATCAACGGCGTGTCCGCCCTCCACTCCGACATTCTGAAGCGGGACGTCTTCCACGACGCCTATGCCCGCACCCCCGACAAGTTTACCAACGTCACCAACGGCATTGACCACCGCCGCTGGCTCAGCGAGTGCAACCCGGAGCTGGACGCCCTGATCCGCGACTGCTGCGGCAAGGACAAATACCTGCTCCAGCCCGACGCCCTCAAGGAGCTGGAGCAGTACCGGGACGACGCGGGCGTGCTCTCCCGCCTGGGGCAGATCAAGGCGGACAATAAGAAGGCCTTCGCCGCCTGGGTGGCCCGGGAGAGCGGCGTCATTCTCAACACCGACGCCCTTTTTGACGTGCAGGTGAAGCGGCTGCATGAGTACAAGCGGCAGCTGCTCAACGTACTGCACATCATCTACCTCTACCAGCGCATGAAGGCCGACCCCCACTTCGACTTCACCCCCCGCACCTACCTGTTCGGCGCCAAGGCGGCCCCCGGCTACGCGGTGGCCAAGCGGATCATCCGCCTCATCAACTCCGTGGCCGACATGATCGCCAGGGACCCCGCCTGCAAAGACCGGCTCCAGGTGGTCTTCCTGGAGAACTACCGGGTGAGCCTGGCGGAGAAGCTGATGCCCGCCAGCGAGCTCTCCGAGCAGATCTCCACCGCCGGCAAGGAGGCCAGCGGCACCGGCAATATGAAGTTCATGATGAACGGCGCGGTGACCATCGGCACCCTGGACGGCGCCAACGTGGAGATGCACCAGGTGCTGGGGGACGAGAACATCTTCCTCTTCGGCCTCAAGGCCCACGAGGTGGCCGAGATGAAGCAGAAGGGCTACAAGTCCTATGAGTACTATGTCCACAATCCGGAGCTACGCGCGGTCATCGACCAGCTCAACGTGGGCTTCGGCGACGGCGTGGCCTATGACGACATCGCCCGCCGCCTCCTGTTCGGCGACGGCGGCCCGGCGGACGAGTACCTGCTGCTGGCCGACTTCGAGAGCTACCGGGACGCCCACCAGCGGGCCGGCCTGGCCTATCAGGACCCCAAGCGGTGGAACCGGATGGCTCTCATGAACATCGCCCGATCCGGCATCTTCGCCGCCGACCGCTCCATCCGGGACTATGCCCGGGACATCTGGAACGTGCCGGTGCGCACCCTCAAGTAAGCTCTCTCCCGCAGCGGCGGGCGGCCCGTGGGGCCGCCCGCTTTTTTTGCCTTTCGTGCAATCATTTCCCCCTCCGCCCTGCTTTTCTGATAGAAGGGAGTGAACGGAATGCCCACGCTGAACGGCGTCCCCCTCTCCTGCGAGGAGATTCTGGACCGCTACGGCCCGCTGGTGTACCGCATGGCTGTCCAGGGCACCGGCAGCCCCACGGATGGGGAGGACGTGGCCCAGGAGGTCTTTGTCAGCCTCATCCAGTCCGACCCCGCCTTTGCCGACGAGCTCCACCTGCGGGCCTGGCTGGTGCGGGCCACCGCCAACCGCTGCAAAAACTGGGGCGCGTCCGCCTGGCGGCGGCACACCGTCCCCTTGGAGCCGGGCTGGGACGCCGCCGCCCCGCCGCCGGAGGGCAGCGGGGTGCTGGAGGCGGTGGCTGCCCTGCCCCCCAAATACCGCTGGCCGGTGTACCTCCACTACATCGAGGGGTACACCGCCGAGGAGATCGGACTGCTGCTCCGCTGTCCCCGGAACACGGTGCTCTCCCGGCTGAGCCGGGCCAGGAAAAAGCTGCGGGACGCGCTGAAGGAGGAATGGACATGAGCAAGGTCAACGACTACCGCGGGGCCATGGACGCCCAGCGCCCCTCCCCCGGCTGGCGCGCCCGCACCCTGGCCGCCATGGAGGCGGCCGGCACTGCCCCGGTTCGCCCCGCCAGGCCCCGCCGCCTGCTCCGGGCCGCGGCCGCCACAGCGTGCGCCGTCCTCTTTGCCGGCGGGCTTTGGTGGGGCCTCTCCCTGCCCACCCACACCCCGGCCGTGGAGCCCTCCGGCACCCCCGGCGTGGCCCGCACCCCCGCGCCGGCCCACACTCCGCCCGCCGACGTGTGGAGCCTGCCAGACGCGGGGAGCTGGATTACCATCGTGGAGGATCCCGCCCAGCAGATGGAGAGCTGCCCCACCGCCGGCCGGCTGGACGAGCTCACCGAGCTGCCCATCTACCGCAATCCCCGCCCCACGGAGGAGGAGCAGCGAACCCGGCTGGAGGAGCTGGCCGGAGCCCTGGGGTGCACCATCACCTCTACCCAGTGGCGGGAGGGCACGGCGGAGCCGTCCCAGGGCTGGGCCCCCGCCCTGTGGGCCGACGGCTCCGGCGGGGAGACCCTCCGGCTGCACGGGCAATCCCGTCTGGAGCTGTTGGACGCGGCGTCTTCTCCGGTAACCCTGTATGGGCTGTATCCCGGCACGGACGCGGAGCTGTGGGACGTGGAGTCGGCGGTGGAGTACAGCTATGACGGCTCTCCCTCTGTCACCCGCACCTTCTACTACCGCGATCCCGACGCGCCGCTGGCGCAGCAACTGTATGATTACAGCTTCCGCCGCTTCTCGATCCGCGACGGGAACGCGGTCCAGCTCACCCTTCCGCCCGGCGACCCCTGCGGCGTCTACCCCATCTGTACGGCAGAGGAGGCGGTGGCCCGCTTCCGCTCCGGCGACTATTGGAGCACCATGGAGACGGACTGCCCGGAGCGGGCGGAGATCCTGCAAGTCACCCTGGAGTATGCCACGCAGGACTATCAGACCTATTTCCAGCCGGTGTACCGCATCCTCTTCACCCAGGACTACTGGGACACCTATGTGGAGGGTCTAATGCATGAGGGCGTGGACGCTTCTCGCTTTGCCGGGGTCGCGGCGGCCTATGTTCCCGCCATGGAGGGGCTGAATTTCCAGATGTATGCCAACGACTCGGAGGTTCATCGTACACCCTCTTGATCTCCCTGCCGCGGGGCGGCAAACTGATCCCATCCCACAGGAAAAGCGGGACGGTTATGGCGCGTCCCCTCTGCATCGAACTCCGCTCCGAATATTGACACAGGTAAACCGTTGTTCGGAGTTAAATATGGAACGCTGATTCCTCTCTCACCGGCGCATCGGCACCGCAGGCGGGGTTCTCCACTCCGCCTGGCTATGTTGTCTGCCGGAGGCGGAGGAGCTCTTCACCGCCCCGCTGGTGGCCTTCTTCGATCCTAGCCCCGCTGTAGTGGCCGAGGGGGTGCGCTATCTGCGCGTCTGCTGCTCGGTCAACTGCCTGTTCTACGCCGCCATGTACACCTATGACGCCTTCGCCACCGGCGTGGGCGCCGCCGGGCTGGCCATGGCCAACGCCCTGCTCCAGTCTGTGGGGGTGCGCCTGGCCCTCAGCCTCCTGCTCTCCGGCCCTCTGGGCGCCGGCGGCCTCTATCTGGCCGAGGCACTGGCCCCCATCCCCTCCGCCCTGCTGGGCCTTCTCTTCTTCCACTCCGGGCTGTGGCGGCGTTTCCTGCCCCCGGCGTCAAACAGTTAGAAATTATTTATTGTTTTGTAAAGCTTCCCTGCCCTCTCTGTGTTATACTGGCAAAACGGAGGGGTGTACAATGGCAGAGGAGGAGAGGCGTCGGAGCGGGGCCGCCCTGGCTGTGGGGCTTGCGCTCGCCCTGCTGGCGGCGGCCGGATGCGGCTGGCTCTGGTACGCCCTGAACGGACTGCCCGGCTTCCTGCGGAAGGAAAATCCCAGCCTGCTGCCCCAGTCCGCGGCGGAGCATCTGGAGTCCAGCACCCTGCTCCGCACCGGCGACGGCTCCTATTATGAGCTGGAGGAGGGCTCCGGGCTGGGTACTCTGCTCCGTTCCGAGGACTGGAGTTCCATCCCGGCCTTTTCCGCCGGGGAGCCGGAGCTGTCCCTTCGCTACGGCGAGCAATATGAGCTCTTCCTTTGGGCCGACGGCCGGGCGGCATTTTACGACGGTTACGCCCCTGGAGACACACAGGAATGGGCCTATTACATCCTTCCCTCCGGCGTGGTAGCGGAGCTGCTGCAAATCCTTTCGGAGCGCGCCGTCCACACGGCCGATCCCTACGCATCCTTTTCCCAATAGGCACCAAGGCCCGCCCAAAACCGGGGCGGGCCTTGACTTTCGACAGGGCAGAGCATAAAATATTTAATACTGTCTTTATTCCATTCATGGACGAGGTGACCGTTACATGCCCACTTATCTTGACAATGCCGCCACCACCCGGGTCTGTCCGGAGGCCGCCCGGGCCGCTCTGGAGGCCATGACTGAGGGGTACGGCAACCCCTCCTCCGGGTATGCCCTGGGGCAGGCCGCCGCCGCCGCGCTGAAGGAGCACCGCGCCGCCGTGGCCGGCCGCCTGGGCTGCGCGCCGGAGGAGCTGGTCTTCACCTCCTGCGGCACCGAGGGGGACAACTGGGCCGTCCGGGCCGCCGCGGACTACGGACGGCGGAAGGGGCGGCACATCATTACCACCGCCATCGAGCACGCCGCCGTGCTGGAGCCGGTGAAGGCCCTGGCCGCCCAGGGGTACGAGGTGACCTACCTCAAGCCCGATCGGAGCGGCCACGTGTCCGCCGACGCCCTCCGGGCCGCCCTGCGGCCCGACACGGTGCTGGTGTCCATGATGCTGGTGAACAACGAGCTGGGCACCCTTCTCCCCGTGGCGGAGGCCGCCCAGGCCATCCGGGACGCCGGCTCCCCCGCCCTGCTCCACTGCGACGCGGTGCAGGCCTTTCTGAAGGTACCCTTCACCCCGGCGGAGCTGGGGGTGGATCTGCTCACCCTCAGCGGCCATAAAATCCGCGCCCCCAAGGGCATCGGCGTGCAGTACATCCGCCGGGGGCTGAACCTCAAGCCCCTGCTGACGGGCGGCGGGCAGGAGGGCGGGCTGCGGCCCGGCACCGAGCCCACCGCCCAGGCCGCGGCCCTGGCGGCCGCCTGCGCGGCGTGGCAGGAGGACTATCCCGCTCGTATTCAAGAAATCAAAGAATACGCGCTGGAATCACTCTCCGCCGTCCCCGGGCTGGAGATCATCAGCCGGGGGGACGCCCCCCACATCTGCGCCGTCTCCCTGCCCGGCTACCCCAGCGAAATGCTGGTGCGGGAGCTGTCCGACCGGGGGGTGTACGTCTCCTCCGGCTCGGCCTGCCACCGCGGGAAGCCCAGCCACGTGTTCGCGGCCCTGGGCCTGCCCAAGCGCACCCTGATGGGGGTGCTCCGCGTCTCCTTCTCCCCGGAGAGCACCCGCGCCGACGTGGACGCCCTGGCCGGGGGACTGACCGAAATCACCAAGACCAGAATTGCAGCGAGGTGAGCGTTTGTTCCACTATATGAACCGGGGGGCGGCCTTCTACCGCAACGTGGCGCGGCTGGCCCTGCCCATCCTGCTCCAGAATCTGTGCACCACCCTGCTGGGGCTGATCGACACCTTCATGGTGGGTGCCCTGGGGGAAGCCCCCCTGGCCGCCGTGCTGGTGGCCAACATCCCCGTCTTCGTCATCCAGTTGGTCATTTTCGGACTCCAGAGCGGCTCCTCCGTCCTCATCAGCCAGTTCTGGGGCAAGGGGGACACCGAGTCCATCAACCGGGTCATCGGCCTGGGCTGCTATGTGGCGGGGGCCATCTCCCTGGCCTTTGCCTCCGTCATGTTCTTCCTGCCGGAGCAGCTGATGGGCCTTCTCACCGACAACCAGGAGCTGGTACCCCTGGCGGCTCAGTACGCCCGCATCGTGGGCTTCTCCTATATTTTCAACAGCCTCACCGGTGTGTACGTGGGCGCCCACCGCTCCATGGAGAACCCCAAGCTGGGCATGATCATCTTCGGCGTGTCCATGCTGACCAACGCCTTCCTTAACTGGGTGTTCATCTTCGGCAACCTGGGCGCTCCCGCCCTGGGCGTGGTGGGCGCGGCGGTGGCTACCCTGTCCGCCCGCGTGTTGGAGTTCGTCATCATGTTCTCCTACGCCCTGACCAACCACCGCTTCCGGCTCAAGCCCGCCGTGCTCTTCCGGCCGGGCCGCGCCCTGCTGGCCAAATTCCTCCACTACTCCGGGCCGGTGGTGCTCAACGAGACCCTCTGGGGCCTGGGCACCTCCCTCTACAAGGTCATCATGGGCCACATGGAGGGGTCCACCGAGATCCTGGCCGCCCGCGCCCTGGCGGGCAACATTGAGGATCTCTGTACCGTGGCCATCTTCGCCATCGGCAACACCACCGCCATCATCGTGGGCCGGGAGATCGGCGCAGGCCGGCGGGAGCATGTCTATGAGGTGGGGGCTACCCTGGACACCCTGGCCTTCCTCTGCGGCCTGATCATCGGCATTCCCCTGATCCTGGGGGCCTGGTTCGTCTTCCCCTGGCTGGTCTACCCCTTCTTCCACCTGTCGGAGACCGCCGGCTCTATCACCACCATGATGCTGACCTTCATCGGCGTCTTTCTGGCCCTGCGGGCCTTCGACTCCGTCAACACCGTGGGCGTCCTGCGGGGCGGCGGCGACGTGCGGGCCGCCACCATCATCGACACCACCCCCCTGTGGTTCGTCTCCCTCCCCCTGGCCGCCCTGTTCGGCCTGGTGTTCCAGTGGGGCATCTTCTGGGTCTATGTGGGCATCATGGCCGAGCAATTCGTCAAGTTCGGCATTGGCCTGTACCGCCTCCGCTCCCGGGAGTGGATCAACGACGTCACCCAGTTCTCCCGTACGGAGTGACCGCGTTGTAAAAAATACCCCGGCTCCGCCTGTGGGCGCGGAGCCGGGGTATTTTTCTCTGTAAGCCGGCTCACAGCTCCCGCTCCATGCGGATGTCGGAGAGCTGGAACCATTTATCGGAATAGGTGACGTATTTGAACCCAAACCGCTCATACAGCCGCAGGGCCTCCCTGAGCTGATGGTTGGAGGTGAGGACCGCTTTCTTCTGCCCTGCATCCCGGGCGGCCTGGAGCGCCGCCTCCATCAAGGCCGTACCAATGCCCCGGCCCCGGTATGCCTCCTTCACGCCGAACTTGAGCAGCTCGCACTGGCCCTTCCCCTGAAGCTCCAGCATGACCATGCCCACAATCTCCTCCCCCCAGCGGGCCAGCAGCACCCGGCCGCCGCCGGACAGGAAGCGGTGGGGCTCCGCCAGCATCTCCAGATCCACCGGCTCCAGCAGGTCGTATTCCAGCAGCCAGGGCAGGGAGATGTCCTCCAGCGCCTGCTTGTAGCGGTCCTCATAGTCGATAATCGTGAAGCCTCGGCCCTCGTCCACGGATTCACCCCTCCTTTTTTACATAGAATACCATTGTTCCGCCGCCCCGTCAACGCCCGAAACTTGCAGTCCCCCCCTTTGCCTGCTGAATTTTCTGCGTTCACATTTAATTTACATCCAGAACACTTGACTTTTTCGGGGGACGGTGCTACATTATCTTTAGCACTCAGAGAGTTTGAGTGCTAACATTGTGAAAGGGTGGCCGGAATGGATTTAACAGAGCGCAAAAAACGGATTCTCCGCGCCATCATCGAGAGCTACATCCAGTCGGCGGAGCCGGTGGGTTCCAAGGCCATCGCCGCCTCCATCGATATGGAGGTATCCTCCGCCACCATCCGCAACGAAATGGCGGATCTGGAGGCGATGGGCCTGTTGGAAAAGCCCCACACCTCCGCCGGGCGCATCCCTTCGCCCAAGGGCTACCGGCTCTATGTCAACGAGCTGATGGAGGAGCACAAGCTCTCCCTCCAGGAGACCCAGCGCATCAACCAGGCCCTGGCCATGCGGATGCGGGAGCTGGACCGGGTGCTGGACCAGGCGGGCCGGGTGGTGTCCCAGCTCACCAATTACCCCTCCTTCGCCCTCTCCTCCGGTCTGAGCCGCATGACCATCCGGCGGTTCGATCTGCTGATGGTGGAGCGCAACGCTTTCATCATCGTGGTGATGACCGACACGGACATCGTGCGTAACCGGCTCATCCGCCTGCCCTCCGACCTGACGGAAGCCCAGCTTCAGATGCTCAACACCCTGCTGAACACCACCTTTACCGGCCTGACGCTGGAGGAGATCACCCCGGAGCTGATGCGGGTGGCCCAGCATGCGGCCGGGGAGGCCTATGGGCTTATCTCCCTGGTGGTGTCTTTCGCTATGGAGGTGCTGGAGAGCCTGGAGCAGCGCACCGTCCACACCTCGGGTCTGGCCCATCTGCTGGAGCTGCCCGAGTACCGCAGCCTGGAGCGGGCGCAGCCGCTGATGAGCTACCTCTCCGAGGACGCCGACCCCGCCCGTTTCCCCATCCCCAAGGACGATCCCATGAAGATCCTCATCGGCCCGGAAAACGTGGCCGATGCGCTGAAGGACACCAGCGTGGTGGTCGCCAGCTACGACATCGGCGACGGCATGCGGGGTGTCATCGGCGTGGTTGGGCCCACCCGGATGGATTACGCCAAGATAACCGCCCGCCTGTCCTATCTGGCCGAGGGCCTCTCCCGGCTGTTTGGACAGGGTGAACTGCCCCAGGGCAGGGACGACGAGAAATAGGAGATGAATGCATCCCATGAGCAAGAAGGAAAAAAAGCCGGAGGACGTGACCCCGGAAGAGCAGACCGAGCAGGCCGTCCCCACCGAGGAGACGGAGGCCGAGGCTCCCAACCCCCTGCTGGAGGAGCTGGAGGCCCTCAAGAAGAGCCTCTCCGACCAGGAGGACAAATTTCTCCGCCTGGCCGCTGAATACGACAACTACCGCCGCCGCAGCCAGAAGGAGAAGGAATCCGCCTGGTCGGACGCCAAGGCGGACACCGCTGCGGCCTTCCTGCCGGTGTACGACAACCTGGAGCGGGCCCTCAAGCAGGAGACCGCCGACGAGGCCTACAAGAAGGGCGTGGAGATGACCATGACCCAGCTCAAGGAGGTTCTCACCAAGCTGGGCATCGAGGAGATCCCTGCCCTGGGCGAGCCCTTCGATCCCAACCTCCACAACGCCGTGATGCACGTGGAGGACGAGGGCGCTGGCGAGAACACCATTGTGGATGTGTTCCAGACCGGCTTCAAGTCGGGCGACAAGGTGGTCCGTTTCGCCATGGTAAAGGTCGCCAACTAAGAAGCGCGGAGGGTAGGCACATAGGGGCGCTAAGGCGGGACGGAGACGAAAAAACAGGCGACGGGCGCAGCCCGAAGCGGCATTTTTCGCGCAGTCTGGACTTAGCGGCCCGGCCATGTGCCCAACCCATAGCGTGACATCATGGCGCACATGGTGCGCCCACCACTCAACCTTGTAAAAAACCAATTTCTTTATTATTGGAGGAACTGCTTTATGTCTAAGATTATTGGTATCGACCTTGGTACAACCAACTCCTGCGTGGCCGTCATGGAGGGCGGCGAGTCCGTCGTCATCCCCAACGCCGAGGGCAACCGCACCACCCCCTCCGTCGTGGCCTTCTCCAAGGACGGCGAGCGCATGGTGGGCCAGGTGGCCAAGCGCCAGGCCATCACCAACCCCGACCGCACCATCATGTCCATCAAGCGCGAGATGGGCACCAACTACAAGGTGAACATCGACGGCAAGGCCTACACGCCCCAGGAGATCTCCGCCATGATCCTGCAGAAGCTGAAGGCGGACGCCGAGGCCTATCTGGGCCAGACCGTCACCGAGGCGGTCATCACCGTCCCCGCCTACTTCACCGACGCCCAGCGCCAGGCCACCAAGGACGCCGGCCGCATCGCGGGCCTGGACGTCAAGCGCATCATCAACGAGCCCACCGCCGCCGCCGTGGCCTACGGCGTGGACAAGGAGACTGCCCAGAAGGTCATGGTGTACGACCTGGGCGGCGGCACCTTCGACGTGTCCATCCTGGACATCGACGACGGCGTCATCGAGGTGCTGGCCACCGCCGGCAACAACCGCCTGGGCGGCGACGACTTCGACAAGTGCGTCATGGACTGGATGGCCGCCGAGTTCAAGAAGGACACCGGCATTGACCTGACCGGCGACAAGGTGGCCATGCAGCGCCTGAAGGAGGCCGCCGAAAAGGCCAAGATCGAGCTGTCCGGCGTCACCTCCACCAACATCAACCTGCCCTATATCACCGCCGATGCCACCGGCCCCAAGCACCTGGATCTGACCCTCACCCGGGCCAAGTTCGACCAGCTCACCGCCAACCTGGTGGAGGCCACCAGCGGCCCCGTGAAGCAGGCCATGAGTGACGCCGGCCTGTCCTCCAGCGACATCTCCAAGGTGCTGATGGTGGGCGGCTCCAGCCGTATCCCCGCCGTGCAGGAGATGGTCAAGAAGCTCACCGGCAAGGAGGGCTTCAAGGGCATCAATCCTGACGAGTGCGTGGCCATGGGCGCGGCGCTCCAGGGCGGCGTGTTCACCGGCGACGTGAAGGGCCTGCTGCTGCTGGATGTCACCCCCCTGTCCCTGGGCATCGAGACCATGGGCGGCGTGATGACCAAGCTCATCGAGCGCAACACCACCATCCCCGCCAAGAAGAGCCAGGTGTTCACCACCGCGGCCGACAACCAGACCAGCGTGGAGGTCCACGTGCTCCAGGGCGAGCGCGAGATGGCCCAGTACAACAAGACCCTGGGCCGCTTCAACCTGGACGGCATCGCCCCCGCCCGCCGCGGCGTGCCGCAGATCGAGGTCACCTTCGATATCGATGCCAACGGCATCGTGAACGTGTCCGCCAAGGATCTGGGCACCGGCAAGGAGCAGCACATCACCATCACCTCCTCCACCAACATGTCCAAGGAGGACATTGACAAGGCCGTCAAGGAGGCCGAGCAGTTTGCCGCCGAGGACGCCAAGAAGAAGGAGGAGATCGACGTCCGCAACCAGGCCGACCAGGTGGTCTACCAGACCGAGAAGGCCCTGGAGGACGCCAAGGACAAGATCAGCGCCGACGACAAGGCTACCGTGGAGGCCGCGCTGAACAAGCTGAAGGACGCGCTGAAGGGCACCGACGTGGCCGCCATCAAGGCCGCCACCGAGGAGGCCAGCAAGGCCTTCTATCCCATCGCGGAGAAGATGTATCAGCAGGCCAATCCCCAGGGTGGTCAGCAGCCTGGCCCCGACATGGGCGGCGCCCAGGCCGGTTCCGCCAGCTCCGATCCCAACGTGGTGGACGCCGATTATGAAGTGGTAGACGACGACAACCAGAAGTAAATTCGTCCGGTGAGCACGGGCCGGTCTGGAGTTGGCTCCTACGCAGTAGGGGGCGGCCCCCAGACCCGCCCGTTTCTCCCGTTAAGAGGTGATAGAACCCTATGCCAGAACAGAAACGAGATTATTATGAAGTCCTCGGCGTGTCCAAGGGCGCCACGGACGAGGAGATCAAGAAGGCCTACCGGAAAAAGGCCAAGCAGTACCACCCGGATCTGAATCCCGGCGACAAGACCGCCGAGGCCAAATTCAAGGAGGCCAATGAGGCCTACGAGGTATTGTCCGACAAGGATAAGCGCGCCCGCTACGACCAGTTCGGCCATGCGGGTGTGGATCCCAATTTCGGCGCGGGCGGACCCGGGGGCGGCTTTGGCGGCTTCGGCGGGTTTGACATGGGCGACATCGACCTGGGCGATATCTTCGGCTCCTTCTTCGGGGGCGGCTTCGGCGGCGGCTCCAGCCGTGCGCGCAGCGGCCCCATGAAGGGTGACACCCTGCGGGCGTCGGTCTCCATCAGCTTTGAGGAGGCGGCCTTCGGCTGTGAGAAGGAGATCACCCTCAACCGAACCGAACCCTGCGACGACTGCCACGGTACCGGCTGCGCGCCGGGTACCACAGCGGAGGTCTGCCCCGACTGCCACGGCAGCGGCCAGATCCGTATCCAGCGGGGCGGCGGGGCCTTTACCTTCGCCACCACCACCACCTGCCCCAAGTGCGGCGGCAAGGGCAAGATCATCCATCAGCCCTGCAAGAGCTGCGGCGGCGCAGGCAGCGTCCGCCGTCAGCGCAAGCTCACCGTCTCCATCCCCGCCGGCATCGACAACGGCCAGGCGGTCTCCCTCCGGGGACAGGGCGGCGCGGGCAAAAACGGCGGCCCGGCGGGCGATCTGCTCATCAGCGTCACCGTCCGCCCCCACGAATTCTTCAAGCGGGACGGCACGTCGGTCTATCTGGAGCACCCCGTCACCTTCCTCCAGGCCACGCTGGGGGCGGAGTTGGAGATTCCCACCATCGACGGCAAGGTGAAGTGGAGCCTGCCGGCGGGCACCCAGCCCGGCACCACCTTCCGCCTGCGGGGCAAGGGCATTCCCAGCGTCAACGGCCGGGGCCGGGGCGACCAGTACGTCACCGTGAACGTACAGGTGCCCACCGGCCTGACCCACGAACAGAAGGAGGCGCTGCGTGCCTATGGCGAAGCCATGGGCGAGCTTTCGCCCGGTCCCATGGAGGGCGTAAAATCTTTCTTTGACAAAAAGAAGAAAAAGAAATAAACTAGAGGACGGGCTAATGCCCGTCCTCTAAGACTGTCGAAAAAGTGGCAAGGCCACTTTTTCGAGAAAGCCGCAGCCTGCCGCGCGCAGGGTTTGTCCGCCGTAGCCGGACAAACCCAACACTTGCAGCCTGAGAAGTGTTTTCCCCGACGCACATGTCGCCGGGGAAAACAGATTGCTGCTTGATTCGCGCCTGCGGGCGCGAACTCTGCGAGGCTTTTTTGGCGAGCTGAGAGGACGGGCCAATGCCCGTCCTCTAGTCTTACACAGGAGGTGACCGCCCCCGTGGGCCCCATTCGTTATATTGTCATACTCTTTCCCGTCCTCACCCTGCTGGCGCTGCTGGGCTTCTTCTGCTGGTACTGGCGCACCCAGCGCTCTCCCCTGGCCCAGCAGCTCGCCCCCGCGCCGCAGCCGAAGCGCCGCTTCACCTTTGCCGGGCGGTGCCATCCCCTGGCGCGCCGGGATGCCATTCCCATCCTGCTCATCACCTGTATTTACGCCGTCACCGCCTTCGCCCACTTGGGCTCCCTCCAGGCGCCCCACAGCGCCTGGGACTTCGGGGACGGGGAATCGGCCACCTTCTCCCTGCCGGAGAGCGTCCAGGTGTCCAGGCTGTGGTACTACCCCAACCTGGGCACCGGCAAATACCAGGTGGAGATCTCCGCCGACGGCACCCAGTGGCTCACCCTCTGGAGCCGGACGGAGACCGATGAAACGGGCAGTGAGGAGACCGTTTACTACTGGGCCGACCCGGAGGGCTACGGCGAGAGCTACGCCATGACCCAGAACTACAATCAGCTCTTCAAGTGGAATGAACTCACCTTCGAAAACCCCCAGTATATCCGATACCTGCGCATCACCGGCCAGGCCAATAAGGGCCTGCTGGAGCTGGGCGAGGTGGCCCTGTTCGACCTGGAGGGGAACCGGGTGAATCTGTCCGCCTCGGCCAGCCCCCTCTTCGACGAGCAGGAGACGGTACCCGAAAAGACCACCTATTACGACTCGGCCTACTTTGACGAGATCTACCACCCCCGCACCGCCTGGGAGCACATCCGGGGCATTGAACCTTATGAGATCTCCCACCCGCCCCTGGGCAAGCTGATCATGGGCGTCGGTATCCGCCTGTTCGGCATGACCCCCTTCGGCTGGCGGTTCATGGGCACCCTGTTCGGCGTGGGGATGCTCCCCCTGCTGTATGTGTTCCTCAAGAACCTGTTCGGCCGCACCTCCATCGCCACCTGCGGCACCGTGCTGCTGGCCGCCGACTTCATGCACCTGACCCAGACCCGGCTTGCCACCATCGACACCTACGCCTTCTTCTTCATCCTTCTGATGTATTATTTCATGTACCGCTACCTCACCCTCCCGGCGGGCGCCCCCTTCCGCAAATGCGCCCTGCCCCTGTTCCTGTCGGGGCTGTTCTGGGGCATCGGCGCGGCCTCCAAGTGGACGGTGATCTACGGCTGCACCGGGCTGGTGGTACTCTACTTCATCGGCCTGTACCAAAAGCTGCGGGACTGGCCGGCGGACGGGGAGACGGGGGCGCGGCAGCCCGGGCGGCTGAAGTGGGCCTTCCAGATTCTCGCCTTCTCGGTGCTGGTGTTCGCCCTGATCCCGGCGGCCATCTATACCCTGTCCTATCTCCCCTACGCCTGGGCGGAGGGAGACAGCAGCCTCACCGGCCTCGTCGGCGCCATGTGGGAAAACCAGAGGTATATGCTCTCCTACCACAGCGGCGTCACCGATACCCACCCCTACTCCTCCCGCTGGTATCAGTGGCTCTTTGACATCCGGCCCATCCTCTACTATATGGACAACTCGGTGCCGGGGTACACCACCCGCTTCGCCGCCTTTGTCAACCCGGTGGTGTGTTGGGGCGGCCTGCTGGCCGTCCTCGCCTGCGCCGCGCAGGCGGTGCGGCGGCGGTGTGCCAAGGCCCTGTTCATCGTCATCGGCTACCTGGCCCAGCTGGTGCCCTGGTTCTTCATCGGCCGCATCACCTTCGCCTATCACTACTTCCCCTCGGTGCTGTTTCTCATTCTGGCCCTGTGCTATGTGTTTTACAGCCTGTCCGAGCAGGAGGAGCTCATCGCCTGGAAGCCCGCCATGTACGCCGTCACGGCGGGGGCCGCGGCCCTCTACGCCCTGTTCTATCCCGTGCTGGTGGGCATCCAGATCCCCTCCTGGTATGGGACCTGCCTGCTGCGGTGGCTCCCCTCCTGGCCCTTCTAATCCCCCGCCCAGCGGCACTTGTGAGGTAATTTGTATGTATCTGTCCGACTATCACACCCACAGCCGGCTCTCCTTTGATGCCCACGCCCCCCTGTCCGAGCTGGCAGAGGCGGCGGCAGACGCGGGCCTGGATGAACTGTGCGTCACCGACCACTTCGACTTCCTCGACGAAAATGGGGTTCCGGCGGAGGGCTACGACTGGGCCCCCGCCGTGGCCCAGCATCAGCAGGCCCTCCCCGCCGCCGGGGAGCGTCTCACCCTCAAGCTGGGCCTGGAGCTGGGCATGCCCCATCTGAATCCGGCCGCCGCTGCGGCCATCTGTGCCCGCCCGGAGGCCGACTTCATCCTGGGCTCGGTCCACAACCTCTCGCCGGAAAGGGGCGGCACCGACCTGTTCTTCCTGGATTTCTCCACCGTCCAGGCCTGCTATGATGCCCTGGACGACTACTTTGCCTCCCTGGCTCTGCTGGCCGCCACAGATTTTTACGACGTGCTAGCCCACCTCATCTACCCCCTGCGCTATATGCAGGCCCCCGTCACCCTAAACCGCTACCAGGACGCCATCCGGGCCATCCTGCGCACGGCGGTGGAAAAGGGCAGGGGCATGGAGGTCAACACCTGCCGGGGGCGCACCCTGGAGGAGTGGCGGCCCATCCTGGCCCTCTACCGGGACTGCGGCGGCGAGATCGTCACCGTCGGCTCTGACGCCCACACCCCGGCGGACGTGGGCAAGGGCGTCCGGGCGGCCTGCGCGCTGCTGCGGGAGTGCGGCTTCCGCCGCGTCTGCACCTATGAAAAGCACCAGCCCGTATTTCACACACTCGGATAAGGAGGAAATATATATGATCGCATTGGGTTCCGACCACGGAGGGCTCGCCCTCAAGCGCCACGTCATGGAGTACCTGGACGCCCGCGGCCTGGAGTATCAGGACTTCGGCTGCTACACCGCAGAGAGCTGCGACTACCCCGACTTCGGCCGGGCGGCTGCGGAGGCGGTGGCCTCCGGCGCGTGCGACCGGGGTATCGTTATCTGCACCACGGGCATCGGCATCTCCATCGCCGCCAACAAGGTGAAGGGCATCCGCTGCGCCCTGTGCAGCGAGCCCCTCTCCGCCGAGATGACCCGGCGGCACAACGACGCCAACATGCTGGCCATGGGCGGCGGACTGATTGGGAACAATATGGCCGACTGCATTGTGGAGGCCTTCCTCAACACCCCGTTTGAGGGCGGCCGCCACCAGCGGCGGGTGGACAAAATCGAAGGCTGAACGCAGAGCGGCCCCCGGAACCTGATAGGTTCCGGGGGCCGTTTTTCGTTTGACTCAGAGCGCCTGGAACACGGCCTCCGCCGCGGCCAGGGTGGCGTCCAGCTCCGCCTGGGTGTGGGCCTCAGAGATGAACATAGCCTCGAACTGGGCGGGGGCCAGGGCCACGCCCCGCTCCAGCATCCCCTGGAAGTAACGGGCGTACTTGGCCACGTCGCTGCCCTTGGCGTCGGTGAAGGTGGTCACCGCCGTGGGGGTGAAGAAGGGGGCCAGCAGGGAGCCGAGCTGGTTGATGACCACCGGCGCGCCGGTGCGCTTCACCAGCTGCCGCAGGCCCTCCGCCAGAGCCGCGCCCCTGGCGTTGATGTGCTCGTACACCTCGGGATGCTCCCGCAGGTAGGTGAGCTGGGCCAGGCCGGCAGCCATGGCCACCGGATTGCCGCTGAGGGTGCCCGCCTGGTACACCGGGCCGCAGGGGGCCACCTGCTCCAGCAGCGCGCGGCTGCCGCAGTAGGCGCCCACCGGCATGCCGCCGCCGATGATCTTGCCGAAGGTGACCAGATCGGCCCGCACGCCGAAGTACGCCTGGGCGCCGCCGGGGGCCAGGCGGAAGCCGGTGATCACCTCGTCAAAGATCAGCAGGGCGCCGTGCTTGTCGCACAGGGCCCGCAGGCCCTCCAGGAAGCCGGGGGCGGGGCCGACCACGCCCATGTTGGCGGCCACCGGCTCCACGATCACCGCCGCCACCTGGCCGGGGTTCTGCTCCAGCAGGGCCTCCACGCTGGCCAGATCGTTGAACTGGGCGGTGAGGGTGTCCCTGGCCGCCCCCACCGGCACGCCGGCGCTGCTGGGGTGCCCCCCCGCCAGGGCGGAGGAGCCGGCGTTGACCAGCATACAGTCGGAGTGGCCGTGGTAGCAACCCTCGAACTTGATGAGCTTGTCCCGGCCGGTGGCCCCCCGGGCCAGCCGGAGGGCGGACATGACCGCCTCTGTGCCGGAATTCACCATGCGCACCATCTCAATGTTGGGTACCATGCCGATCATCAGCTCAGCAATCTCCACCTCCCGGCGGGTGGGGGCGCCGAAGGAGAGGCCGTCCCGTACCGCCCGCTCCACCGCCTCCCGGATCACCGGGTGGTTGTGACCCAGGATCATGGGGCCCCAGGAGCAGACGTAGTCGATGTACCGCTTCCCGTCCTCGTCGTAGATATAGGCCCCGTCGGCCCGCGTGATGAAGCGGGGGGCCATGCCCACGGCCCGGTAGGCCCGCACTGGGGAGTTGACCCCGCCGGGGAGCACCCGCTTGGCCCGCTCAAAGAGCTGTTCCGAGATATCCATCAGCCGATGTCCCCCTTCTGTATGGCCTGGGCCAGCTCCTTGGCGTAGTAGGTGATGAGCATATTGGCCCCGGCCCGGAACACGGACAGGGCGCTCTCGCACATGATGCGGTACTCGTCCACCAGCCCCGCCGCCCCGGCTGCCTTGATCATGGCGTACTCGCCGGAGACGGAGTAAGCGCACATGGGCAGATCAAAGGCGTCGGAGCACTCACGGATCACGTCCAGATAGCTCAGGGCGGGCTTGACCATGAGGATATCCGCCCCTTCCGCCTCGTCCAGGGCGCACTCCTTGAGGGCCTCCTTGCGGTTGTGGGGGTCCATCTGGTACCCCTTCCGGTCGCCGAAGGAGGGGGCGGAGCCGGCCGCCGCCCGGAAGGGGCCGTAGAACGCGGAGGCGTACTTGGCGGAGTAGGCCATGATGGGGGTGGTCTCATAGCCGTGCTCGTCCAGGACGGCCCGGATGGCGGCCACCCGGCCGTCCATCATGTCGGAGGGGGCCACCATGTCCGCCCCCGCCTCCACATGGGACAGGGCGGTCTTGGCCAGCACCTCCAGGGTCTTGTCGTTGTCCACGCTCTGGCCGCAGAGGATGCCGCAGTGGCCGTGGTCGGTATACTCGCACATGCACACGTCGGTGATCACATAGAAATTCGGGTATTTGGCCTTGATGGCCCGGATGGCCTCCTGCACCACGCCGTGCTTTGCCCAGGCGGAGGAGCCCACGGCGTCCTTCTCACGGGGCAGGCCGAAGAGGATGCAGTGGGTCACCCCGGCGGCCAGGCAGTCGGACACCGCCTCGCACACCGCGTCCAGGCCGTAGTGGAACTGGCCGGGCAGGGCCTCGATGGGCCGCTTGCCGCGGAGGGTCTCGTCCACGAAGATGGGGTAGATCAGGCTGTCGGGGGACAGGCGGGTCTCCCGGCACAGGCGGCGCACCGCGTCGCTTCCCCGCAGGCGGCGGGGACGTTGAATGAGTTCCATATATGTGCTTCCTTTCTCAATCCCGCAGGGCGGTAATCAATTCCACCAGGGCGTCCATGGTGGCCTCCCGGGCCACCGCCGCGGGGATGCCGTGCTTCCGGGCCTCGGCGGCGGTCTGCGCCCCGATGCAGGCCCCCACCATGCGGGAGAAGTCCGCGTCCTCCCCCACGGAGGCGACAAACCCCTTGACCGTGGAGGCGCTGGTGAAGGTGACGATCCCCGCCGCGCCGGACTCCACCGCCGCCCGCAGCTCGTCGGAGCGGGGGTTCTCGTACACGGTGCGGTAGCAGGCCACGTCGTCATACCCAATGTTACGCCCCTTCAGGGCCTCTGTCAAGGCAGGGGAGCCCTCCCCCGCCCGGAGAATGAGCACCCGGCCCCGGGCGGGCAGGCCGGCCCCCAGGTGGGCCGCGTCGTAGACCTCGGGCACATAGTCGGCCCGCAGGCCGTGGGCGGACAGCGCCTTGGCGGTGCCGGGGCCGATGGCGGCCAGCTTCAGGCCGCCCAGGGCGCGGGCGTCCAGGCCCTTCCCGTCCAGGCAGGCCCACACCGCGTCCACTCCGGCGGGGCTGGTGAGGGCCAGCCACTCATAGCCGGACAGCCGCTCCAGCGCCCCGTCTACGGCGGGGCAGGGGGTGATGGGCACGGTGGCGATGCAGGGGTACTCCCACACGTCGGCCCCCAGCGCCCGCAGGCGGGCCGACAGGGTGCCGGCCCGCTCCCGGGGCCGGGTGACCACCACGCGCTTCCCCTTGAGGGGGAGGTGGTCGAACCAGTCGAACTGGTCGGCCAGGGCGCACACGCCCCCCACCACAATGACGGCGGGGCTCTGGACGGCGGCCGCTTCCGCCGCCCGGGGCAGCTCCGCCAGGGACGCGCTCACCCGCCGCTGGGCGGGGGTGGTGCCCCGCTCCACCACGGCGGCGGGGGTGTCCGGGGCCATCCCCGCGTCCAGCAGCCCGGCGCAGATGGTGGGCAGGGCGGACACGCCCATGAGGAAGACCAGGGTGCCCCCGGTGCGCACCAGGGCCTCGAAGTCGATGGCCAGCTCCTTCCCCGCCCGCTGGTGGCCGGTGACGATGTGCAGGGAGGAGCAGCAGTCCCGGTGGGTCACCGGGATGCCGCCGTAGGCCGGGGCCGCGATGGCGGAGGTGATGCCGGGCACCTCCTCGAAGGGGATGCGGTGCTCCGCCAGCAGCTCCAGCTCCTCGCCTCCCCGGCCGAACAGGAAGGGGTCGCCCCCCTTGAGGCGCACCACGTTATGGCCCTGCTGGGCCTGCTCCAGCAGGATCCGGTTGATCTGCTCCTGGGGCACGGGGTGGCGGGACGCCTCCTTGCCCACGTTGATCTTCACCGCCCCCTCGGGCATGAGGGCCAGGATGGCGGGGCTGACCAGGCGGTCGTACACCACCACATCGGCCTTCTCCAGGGCCTCCAGCCCCTTGCGGGTCAGCAGGCCGGGATCGCCGGGGCCGGCGCCCACCAGTGTCACTTTTCCAGGCATGTTCCGCCCTCCTTCAGCCTGCGGGCCAGCGCCTCACCCAGGGCCTCCCCCTGGGCGCGGGGGCCGCTGAGCCGCCCCCGCCGCACTTCGCCCGCGTCGGTTACATACAGTCCGTCTATGGTCACGGTATCGCCCTCCAGCCGGGCGTGGGCCGCGGTGGGAGCGGAGCAGCCCCCGTCCAGGGCGCGGACAAAGGCACGCTCGGTCCGGGCGCAGTCGGTTCCGTCGGCGTCCAGTACGCCGTCCAGGCAGGACAGCTCCTCCCCCGCCCGGGTCTGGAGGGCCAAAATGCCCTGACCCGCCGCGGGGAGCAGCTCCTCCACCGTGAAGTACCGGGTGATGCGCTCCTCCAGCCCCAGCCGCTTGAGGCCGGCGGCGGCCAGCACCAAGGCGGAGAACTGCCCCTCGTCCAGCTTGCGCAGGCGGGTGAGCACGTTGCCCCGCACCGGGGCCACCGCCACGCCGGGAAACAGCGCCCGCAGCTGCACCGCCCGCCGGGCGGAGGCGCAGCCGATGGGCCTGGAGGGGTCCAGCTCCTCCGCCCCCTGGGGCAGCACCAGCACGTCCCGGGGGTCCTCCCGGCGGGAGAAGCCCGCCAGGGGGATGCGGGGATCCTCCTCCATGGGGAGGTCCTTGCAGCTGTGGACGGTCAGATCCACCCGGCCATCCAGCAGGGCGGCGTCCAGCTCCTTGACAAAGAGGCCCTTGCCTCCCACCTTGTCCAGAGTGCGGTCCAGTATCTTGTCGCCGGTGGTCTTCATGGTCACCAGCTCCAGCCCCACCTCCGGGTGGGCGGCGCGGATGGCGTCCATCACCAGCTCAGACTGCACCACCGCCAGCCGGCTCTCCCGGCTGCCGACACGTATGGTCTTCATTCCAATCCCTCCAATGCGCTGCGGATGGCCCGGGCCGCCCGGGCGGTGCGGGCGTGGTCGTCGCCCCGGCCGATGACCCCGGCCACCAGATTCTCGCCGGTACAGACGGCGGGGAAAAAGAAGGTGCACTCCTCCGGGCAGTCGGCCACGCTGACCGGAATCCCCAGCGCGCGGGCCTCCTCCCCCACCGCCCGGTTGACGGCGCGGTCGTCGGTGGCGGCCACTGCCAGGGCCGCCCCGGCCAGATCGCCGGGGGCATAGGGCCGCCCCTCCCACTGTATGCCCTGGGGCGGGGTCTTACAGCGGGGGGCGATCACCGTCACCTCCGCGCCGAAGCGGGAGAGCACCTCCGCCCGGCGGCAGGCGACGGCCCCGCCGCCCACGACCACCGCCTTCTCCCCCGCCAGATTGACGAACAGCGGGAAGCGGAGGGGCCGCTGCTCGGGCAGGGGCCACCTGGGTTTGGCGGCGGTATGTACCTCGATCTTGCGGGCGCAGCGCTCCAGCTCCTCCGGCGTCAGGTTCTCCTTGAGCGCGCCGGAGAGGAGGTCCACCGCCCGCCCCACGGCCAGCTCCACCAGGCCCCTGGCCTCCGGGCCGTCCAGATCGGTGGACAGTACCCGGGCGGCCACCGCCTGCTTCACCCGCTCCAGGCCGGGCAGGCAGGAGCGGTAGTTCTCCCACTGGGCCATCTGCTCCAGGTGCCGCTCCACGATCTCCGCGGCGGCGGCGGGCACCTCCCGCCGTGTGTCCACCCCTAGGGAGTCCACGTTGTAGAGGGTCACGCCGGGCAGCTCCCCCACGGCGGGCTCGATGTCCCGGGGGATAGCCAGGTCGGCCAGCAGGCGGGGGTGATCCTCCACCGCCGCCAGCTCCCGGGCGGAGATAGTGTAGTGGGGGCTGGTGGTGGCGGAGAGGAGCAGGTCCACCCCCTTCATGGCGGCGTAGCGCTCCTCATAGGGGGCCACGGCGCACCCGGCGGGCACCACGGTCTCCCCGTGGCGGTAGGTACGCAGGGTGACGGTGACGGCGCACCCCAGCCGGTGGAGCAGAGCGGCGGACAGGCGGCCCATCTCCCCGTTGCCGATGACCAGGGCCCGCTTGCCCTCCAGGCCCCCTGCGTCCCGCGCCAGCCGCTCCACCGCGCTCTGAGCCGCGGAGCGGGGCACTCCGGTGAGGGGCACCTTGGTCTTGATCTCCTTGCCCGCGGCGGCGGCGTTGCGAAACAGGATCTCCAGCACCCCGTCCGCCGTGCCGGCCTCCCGGGCGGCGGCCGCCGCCCCCTTCACCTGGGTGAGGATCTGATCCTCCCCCCAGATCTGGGAGCGCAGGCCGCCGGCCACCTCCATCAGGTGCCGGGCGGCCTCCTCCCCCGTGCGGGTGACGAAGGCCCCGGCGAAGGGGGCGTAGGGCAGCCCCGCCGCCGCGCACAGCAGCGCCCCCGGCTCCGGCTCCGCCCCGGAGGCGCAGGAGAGATAGAGCTCCGTGCGGTTGCAGGTGGACAGGAGCACGCAGCCCTCCACCCCCTCCGCCGCCCGGAGCAGCCGGTCCAGCTCCACCACCCGGCTCCGGGTGAAGGAGAGGGCTTCCCGCAGACCGATGGGGGCCTTCCGCCAGTCCAGGCCGGTCATACGGATGTTCAAGCCTCTTCCCCCTTCTTCACCAGCACCACGGAGAAGTAGCCGCTGCCATCGGTCAGCTCGGCGAAGCGGGGGTAGACCGCCTCCCCCTCCATGCCGCAGTTGGCCACCATGGACGCCCGCTCCAGCAGGCCCTTCTCCGCCAGCTTCTCCTTCAGCGCGCCGATCTCCCGGCCCGCCTTCATGAACACCAGGTTGGCGTCCACGTCCAGGCAGTCGTCCACGTCCTTGTGGGAGGCGGGGACAATGAGCAGCCGCTCCGATTTCTCGCACAGGGCGCTGCCCAGCCGGGCCGCCACCGCGCAGAAGGAGGGTACGCCGGGGATGATCTCCGCCTCATACCCCCGGGCCGTCACCTTGCGGTGGAGGTAGAGGTAGGTGGAGTAGACGGTGGGATCGCCCAGGGTGAGGAAGGCCACGTCCTTCCCCCCGTCCAACAGGGCGCACACCCGGTCGGCGTTGGCCTCATAGGCCGCGTCCAGGGCGGCCTCGTCCCGCACCATGGGGGCGTCGCAGAGGAGAATCTCCTTCCCCTCGGCCAGCTCGCCGGCGATGGTCAGCGCGGTCTTCTCCCCGCTGCCCTTGTCGGGCACCGCCAGCACCGCCGCCTGGGCGATGATCCGCTGGGCCTTGCGGGTGATCAGTTCCGGATCGCCGGGGCCCACTCCGACGCCGTACAGAATGCCTCGTTTCACAATAACTCCTCCTGTTTCAACAATCGCAGCAGCTCCCGCCGGGCCGCCCCAATGGTGCCCACCGGGGCCACGTCCAGGCCGTCCCGGTCGCGGAGAATCGCCATCAGGTGGGCGATGCGGGGCAGGCGCAGGTGGTTGGCCCGCAGCAGCTCCGCCTGGGCAAACAGCTCCTCCGGCGTCCCCCGGGCCAGCACGCTTCCCCCGCCCAGCAGATAGGCGTAGTCGCAGCACAGGGGCACCACGTCCATGTCGTGGGTGGCCATGAGAATGGTCATGCCCAGGCCGTCCCGCAGGCTGGCCAGCAACTCCAGCAGATCGCTCACCCCCTGGGGGTCCAGCCCGGCGGTGGGCTCGTCCAGAATCAGCACCTCCGGCTCCATGACCAGCACGCCGGCGATGGCCGCCCGCTTCTTCTGCCCGAAGGAGAGGGCGTGGGTGGGCTTGTCCCGCAGGTGGGACACTCCGGTGCGCTCCATGGCCGCCTCCACCCGGCGGCGCACCTCCGCCTCGGGCAGGCCCAGGTTGACCGCGCCGAAGGAGATGTCCCGGTACACGTCGGCGGAGAAGAGCTGGTCGTCCGGATCCTGGAACACGATGCCTACCCGGCGGCGCAGCTCGGTCAGGCCCTTCCGGTCCCGCTTCACCGGCGCGCCGTCCAGCAGGATCTCCCCGGCGGACGGCTGGAGCACGCCGTTGAGGTTCAGAAACAGGGTGGACTTGCCCGCCCCGTTGGCCCCCAGGATGCCCGTGATCTTTCCCCGTTCGGCCCGGAGGTTGATGCCCTTCAGCGCCGCCGTGCCGTCCTCATAGGTATAGCGCAGCTCTCTGGCCTCAATCGCGGCCTCCATCATCCCATCACGCTCCTCTCGAGATACCATGCCGCCAGCTGAACCGCCGCCACCGCCGCCGTCAGCGGGTAGAGCCACGCCCCCCGCGCATAGCCGCCGGACAGGGTGACCAGGCTTCCGCTGTAGCCGCGGGACTCCAGGGCGGTATACACCCGGTCCGCCTTCCGCCACGCCCGGAGAAACACCATGGAGGCCAGGGTGCCCAGGGAGGACAGGGAGCGGCGCACCCCCTGATAGCCCAGCCGGGACTCCTGAGCCAGGCGGATGCGGGAGGCGGTCTCGGTCAGGACAAAGATAAAGCGGTAGATCAGCTCCATCAGCTCCACCAGCAGGTGGGGCACGTGCATCCGCTCCAGCGCCATGGTCACATCGGTCACCGGGGTATTCAGTGCCAGGAAGTACATGGCCCCCACCGCCCCCAGCGCCTTGCAGAACAGCCGCCCGGCCCGGAGCAGCGCCGCCCCGTCAAAGCCCCACAGCCGCTCCCCCACCGGCACGGCAAGCAGCACCGGCGCGCCCTGGGGGTAGCTGTTGATCAGGATCGTCACGCATCCGATGGCCAGGAAGGCCATCGGGACGCACAGAAAGCGCAGGAAGACGCGGGGGCTGAGTCCGCCCAGGGCGGTAACCAGCCCCCACATCCCCAGCAGGGTGACCAGGCCGACCGTTACGCTGTCGCAGAGCAGGCAGAGCACCAGCGCCGAGCCGGTCAGAAGCAGCTTCGGCATGGGGGAGATCCGCCGCAGCCGCGATTGATAGGCGTAGCGGTCGGTTCCCATCAGCCCTGCTCCCTCTTCTCCGGCTTTTTGGTGATGCGGCCCAGGACGAAGCCCACCACGCCCGCGCCGATGGCGGCCTGGAGGGCGAAGAGGAGGGACTCCACCTCGCCGCTGGCCGGCTCCAGAATCGGCTCAAACCAGGGCTCATAGTCGGGCTGAAGCTCCAGGATCGCTTCCTCCGCCTGGCCGTCCGCGCCGCCGAACTCGGCGTCGGGCAGCAGCCACAGCGGCAGCGCCGCCAGCAGCACCACCAGCACGATCAGGATCAGGTTTTTCTGCCATACCTTCATTCCGGTTCCCTCCTTACAGCACGCACAGGGCGTGGAGCTCTTCCCGGCTGTACTTCTCCAGCACGTTGAACACCACCACGGTCAGCAGGCCCTCGGCGATGGCCAGGGGGATCTGCGTGACGGCGAAGATCATCAGGAATTTCCCAATGCCGCCGTGAACCACGCCCAACTGCACCGAGGTCACCACATAGGTGAACAGGTCGCCCAGCGCGGCCGCGGCGAAGACCGCCACCGCCGCCGGGGCGTTTGCCTTGCGCAGCAGCTTGTAGACCGCCCAGGACACGATGGGGCCGGCGATGGCCATGGAAAAGGTGTTGGCCCCCAGGGTGGTCAGGCCGCCGTGGGCCAGCAGCAGGGCCTGGAACAGCAGGACGATCAGTCCCAGCACCGCCATGGTCATGGGCCCGAACAGGATGGCGCCCAGCCCCACGCCGGTGGGGTGGGAGCAGGAACCTTCAAAGGAGGGGATTTTCAGCGCGGAGAGCACGAAGGCGAACGCTCCGCACATGGCCAGCAGGATTTTGGCCTTGGGGGCCTGGGCGACCTTCTTCTGGATGGAGAGGAAGCCCGCCACCACAAAGGGGACGCATACCACGCCCCAGCCGGCGGCCCAGCCCACCGGCAGGTAGCCCTCGGCAATGTGCATGGCCGAGGCGCTCATGGTGAGCACGCCCAGCAGGCCGACGAGCACCGCTGCCGTGCGCAGAAGCCGTGTGTTTCGTTGATTCATCATGTGTTTCATCCTTTCCTATCGCTCGTAGGTGGCTGTGAATTCGGAGCCGGTACGGTTTTCCGGCTTGAGCGTCTCCGCCGCTGCGCGCCTTCCCGGGTCGCCCCAGTGGCCCGTGCGCACCGGCTGTTCTCTTACGGCAGCGGGACTGCGCGGGATTTGCACCCGTCTTCCCGTTTCCGGCCCCCGGATCTATATCAACAGGCTTCCGCCTGGAGCTGCTCCGCCTGCCGGGCGTGCTCCACAAACAGCGCCCGCACCGCCGGGTGCTCCCCCAGGCCGGTGAGCACGCAGACCGTCTCGTAGCCCTCGGCCTCCAGACGCCGCCGCCAGGAGTCCTCCTCGTCCCCCGCCAGATCGTTCTTGGCGTGATCCCCCGCCACGGTCATCAGGGGACGCAGCTCCACCCTCCGCACCTGGGGCCGCTCCTTCAGCCGGCGCAGGGCCTCCCCAAAGCCGGGGTAGCCCTCCACCGTGCCAATCACCACGTCCTTCCGGCCCAGATCGTGGAAGGTGTACTCCATCAGGGCATAGGCCGAATTGGCCTGGTGCTCCGAGCCGTGGCCCATGTAGAGCACGGCGGTGTCCGCCCGCTGGGCCGGCAGCGCCTCCATCAGGGCGCGGCCCAGGGCCGCGTAGTCCTCCGCCGCCGTCAGCAGGGGGCGGCCGAAGGCCATGCGGGCAAAGCGGGCGCGGTACGGCTCCGCCTGGGCCAGCAGCTTGTGGTACTCCTCCCCGTTCATCACGTGGGTGGGCTGCACCACCACGTCGGTACAGCCCTCGGCCAGCAGGCGCTCCAGCGCCTGGGGCACGTTGTCGATGTGGGTGCCCTCCCCCGCCAGCTTGCGGAGGATCATGCCGCTGGTAAAGGCCCGGCGCACCGTCCGCTCCGGGAAGGCCGCGGCCAGCTCGGCCTCAATGGCCGCGATGTTTTTCTCCAGGGTGTCCCGGTGGCTGGTGCCGAAGGACACCGCCAGAACCGCTCTCTCTGTCATTGTGCGTCCCTCCCGTTATTCCCGCGCGTTGTTGCTGGCCTGATAGAGCATGGCGTTGCAGATGGCGGCGGCCACGTTGCTGCCGCCCTTCCGCCCCCGGGCCACGATATAGGGTACGTCCAGGGTGAGCAGCAGCTCCTTGCTCTCCACCACGTTGACGAAGCCCACCGGCACGCCGATGACCAGGGCGGGCTTCAGCTCCCCCGCGCCGATCAGCTCGCAGGCCCGTACCAGGGCGGTGGGGGCGTTGCCGATGGCCAGCACCAGCGGCCCCTCCAGCCGGGCGGCCCGCTCCATGGACACGGTGGCCCGGGTCTCCCCCCGCGCCTTGGCCTCAGCGGCCACGTCCGGGTCGGACATGAAGCACACCGCCCGGCCGCCGAATTTCTCCAGCACCCGCTTGTTCACCCCGGAGAAGGCCATCTGGGTGTCGGTGACGATGGTGCAGCCCTGCCGTATGGCCGCGACGCCCGCCTCCACCGCCCCGGCGGAAAAGACCAGGCTGTCGGCGTACTCAAAGTCCGCGGTGGTGTGGATCACCCGCTTGACCACGGGCAGCTGCTCCGCCGGGAACACCCGCTCCCCCAGCTCCTGGCCGATGAGCTCCATGCTCCGGGCCTCAATGTCGGCGGGGGCCACCCGCTGCAATTCAATGTGTTTCATGGCTCTATTCCTCCCCGTTGAGAATCCGGTAAATGCGTTTCATGTCCAGGCTGGCCCGCAGGCCGGCCGCCAGCTTGTCGTACTGCTGCTGGGCGTACGCCTGCCAGTCCACGCTGGCCGCGCCCGGCTCCAGCCCCTTGGCCTCCAGCAGGGCGTTCACCAGGGCGGCGGCCGCCTCCGCCTTGTCGAAGATGCCGTGGACGTAGCAGCCCCACACGTTGCCCGCGCTGAGGCCGTCGGAGCGCCGCTCCCCGGTCTGGGTGGTGAACTCCGCCAGGGGGGCCGCCCCGCTCTCGGTGCGGCCCATGTGGATCTCGTAGCCCTCGAAGGCCACGCCGGCCAGGGAGCGGAAGAGCCCCTCCGGGGCGCGGAAGGCCCCCGTCACCCGGGTGCGGGTCTTCTCCCCCTGGAACACCGTGTCGGCTGGGAGCAGGCCCAGGCCCCGGAGGGAGCCGCCCCCCTCCACCCCGTCGGGGTCGGAGACGGTGTTCCCCAGCATCTGATAGCCGCCGCAGATGCCGATCACCGCTCCGCCGGCCGAGGCGTGCTTGAGCACGGCGGCCTCCATGCCGCTCTCCCGCAGCCAGCGCAGATCGTCCATGGTGTTCTTGGTGCCGGGGAGAACCACCAGATCGGGGTGCCCCAGCTCCCGGGGATTGCGGACGTAGCGGAGGGTGACCTCCTCCATCCGCTCCAGGGGGTTGAAGTCGGTGAAGTTGGACAGGCGGGGCAGGCGCACCACCGCAATGTCCACCAGGCCCACCCTTCCCCCGCCGCTCAGGCGGTGGGAGAGGGAGTCCTCGTCGTCCACATCCACGTCCAGCATGGGGACAACTCCCAGCACCGGCTTGCCGGAAAGCCGCTCCAGCTCCCCCAGGCCGGGGCGGAGGATATCCACATCCCCCCGGAATTTGTTGATAATCAGGCCTTTGATCCTCGCCTGCTCGTCCGGCTCCAGCAGCTTCACCGTGCCGTAGAGGGAGGCGAACACGCCCCCCCGGTCGATGTCGCCGCACAGGAGCACCGGGGCGTTAGCCCGGCGGGCCATGCCCATGTTCACAATGTCGTCCTGCCGCAGGTTGATCTCCGCCGGGCTGCCCGCCCCCTCGATGACGATGATGTCGTACTCCGCCGCCAGGGACTCGTAGGCCGCCATCACCTCGGGGATGAGGCTCTTGCGGTAGCGGAAGTACTCCCCCGCCGGCATGGTACCCCGGGGCACGCCGTTGACGATCACCTGGGAGCCCACGTGGCTGGTGGGCTTGAGCAGGATGGGGTTCATCCGCACGTCGGGGGCCACCCCCGCCGCCTCAGACTGCACCACCTGGGCCCGGCCCATCTCGAAGCCGTCGGGGGTGATGGCGGAGTTGAGGGCCATGTTCTGGGATTTGAAGGGGGCCACCTTATAGCCGTCCTGGGCAAAGATGCGGCACAGCCCCGCCGCCAGCAGGGACTTGCCCGCGTTGGAGGCGGTTCCCTGGATCATAATCGCGTTGGCCATCACAGCACTTCCTTTAAGGCGGCCAGCAGCCGCCGGTTTTGTTCCGCCTGTCCCACGCACACCCGGTACCAGTCGTTCCCCAGGCCGTGGTAGTTGGCGCAGGAGCGGATGAGCACGCCCCGCGTGAGCGTCCGGTCCTTCAAATCGGCCGCGCCCGCCGCCCGGAACAGCAGGTAGTTGGCCTGTCCAGGCACTACCTCCAGCCCTAGGGCGGCCAGGCCGTCCGACAGGGCGGGGCGCTCCGACGCCAGCAGGGCCCGGGCCTTCTCCGGCCAGTCGGAGCACTGCTCCAGGGCGGCCAGCCCCGCCGCCTGGGCGGGGGTGGAGACGCTCCAGGGCGGGCCGGCGGCGGCCATCCGCTCCAGAAGTCCGCCGTTGGCGGAGAGGGCGTAGCCCAGCCGCAGGCCCGCCATGGCGTAGCTCTTGGTAAAGGCCCGCAGGAGCAGCAGGTTGGGGTGCTCCGCCAGACAGGGGGCCAGCCCCGGCCCCGCCCCGTCGGAGAGGGGCAAAAAGCACTCGTCCACCGCCAGCACCGCCCCAACGGCCCGGCATTGCTCCGCCGCCGCCCGCAGCAGCGCCCCGTCCACCAGCCGCCCGGTGGGGTTGTTGGGGGTGCAGAGGAAGACCAGCTCCACCCCCGGCGCGATGACGTCCAGCAGCCCGCCGTCCACGTCAAAGCGGTTCTCCCGGCGCAGGGGGTGGCGCGTCACGGCGCACCCAGCCGCCGTCAGCGCCTCCTCGTACTCGGAGAAGGCCGGGGCGGTGATCAGCGCCCGCCGGGGCCGCAGGGCGTAGGCCAGCCGGAAGATCAGCTCCGCCGCCCCGCCGCCGCAGAGCACCTGCTCCGGCGCCACCCCGTCGTGGGCGGCGATGGCCGCCCGGAGGGCGCGGCACAGGGGGTCGGGGTAGCGGGCCGAGTCTGCGGCGGCCGCGGCCGCCGCGGCCGCCTGCACCGCCGGGGGCATCCCCAGGGGGTTCAGGTTGGCCGAGCAGTCCAGCACGTCGCCGCCGAAGCGGGCCCGCGCCGTGAGCACGTCGCCGCCGTGGGTATATGGGGTCATGGTGATTCCCTTCTCTCTGGTCAGGATGGTGGACGGGTGGGGCGGCGGGCCGGTGTTACGGGAACAGCAGAATCAGCAGGGGCACGCCGCAGAAGAGCAGCAGGGCAAAAAAGGCGGTGGCGTAGAGAATCCGGCCCGCCCGCAGGATGTCCAGGGCCTCCACCGGCCGCTGATCGTCGCCGATGGTGGGTTTGTCCACCAGTTGGCCGAAGTAGTAGTTGGGCCCTGCCAGCTGGAGCTGGAGCGCTCCGGCGCAGGCCGCCTCGGTGTGGGCGGAGTTGGGGGACTTGTGCCTCTTCCGGTCCCGCCGGAAGATCCGCCAGGCGTTCTTCCCGTCGTAACCCGCCGCCGCGCCGCCCAGGCACATGAGCACCCCGGCGATGCGGGCGGGGAGAAAGTTGAGCGCGTCGTCCAGCCGTGCCGCCGCCCGGCCGAAGTAGAGATAGCGGTCGTTCTTGTAACCCACCATGGAATCCATGGTGTTGACTGCCTTGTAGAGCATACCCAGGGGCGCGCCGCCCAGGGCCAGGAAGATGAGGGGGGCGATCACCCCGTCGGAGGCGTTCTCCGCCACGGTCTCCACCGCCGCCTTGGCCACGCCGGCCTCGTCCAGCCGCTCGGTGTCCCGCCCCACAATCATGGACACGGCGCGCCGCGCGCCGGACAGGTCTCCCGCCTTGAGGGCCTGGTACACCTTGCCGCTCTCGTCCCGCAGGGACTTGGCGGCCAGCAGCTGATAGCACAGCAGCGCCTCCGCGGCAAAGGCCAGCCAGGGGCTGAGCAGGCCGCACCCCCACAGCAGCAGGGCGGTGAGGCCGGTTGGAATGGCGATGGTGAGCGCCACCAATACCGCGCCGCCGGCCAGCTCGCCGCCGGGGGACTTGGGAAAGAGCCGCCGCAGAAGCTTCTCCAGGGCGGCGATCAGCACACCGACGGCCCGCACCGGGTGGGGCGCCCAGTGGGGATCCCCCAGCAGGAGATCCAGGCAGAAGCCGGTCAGCAGGGCCAGCAGGTGGGATACCCCCCAGCTCATAGCCCCTTCTCCCCCCTGTACTCCTCCAGAATGGTCAGCTCCAGGGTGTCCGGATTCAGCTCCGCCCGGAAGCCGCCGCAGTTGGGACACATCCAGCCGTAGTAGTCCCGCTCCGGCCGGCCGTACTTGGCCAGCAGGGCCATGAGGGCCCCGCCGTGGGACACCACGCCCACCCGGCCAAAGCCCCGGCGGGCGGCGTCGGCCGCCGTCTTTTCCAGGCCGATGGACACCCGGTCGGTGACCTGCTGGGCGCTCTCCCCCACCGGCATGGCGGCAAAGTTGGGCCTGTCCCCCATGCCCAGCCACGCCTGATAGAGGGGGTCGTCCTTCAGCTCCTCGTGGTTCTTGCCCTCAAAGGGGCCGAAATCGCTCTCCCGCAGCTCATCCACCACCGTCATCTCCACGCCGGGCCACAGCAGCTCGGCGGTGCGGCGGCAGCGCTGGAGGGGGCTGCGGTAGATGTGCTCTACCGCCGGCAGGGTGGCGCCCACCCGCCGGGCCAGCTCCTCCCCCTGGGGGAGCAGCGGCACGTCCAGCGTGCCGATAAAGCGCCGTTCCAGGTTGCCCTGGGTGGTACCGTGGCGCATCAGAATCAGTTCCATGGGCCTTCTCCTTTCAATACCATGGGCAGGCCGCAGAAGATGCGCTCCACCCGCTCTGCCCGCTCCGCCAAGCGGCAGCAAAGCCGTCCCACCGCCTCCCGGCGCGCCCGCTGGGCCGGCTCCACCGGCACCACGCCGCAGCCCACCTCGTCGCAGATCAAAATCACGTCCGGGTTGGCCTCCAGCAGCGCCGCCTCGTCCAGCTCCGGCCAGTCCTCCAGCCCGGCAAAGACGGGCCGTGTCCGGGCCTCCTCCGGGGTGCGGGCCACCTGGGCGGGGCCGTACCCGGTCTTTTGCAGCACGTAGTCCAGCTTGCCCTGGCCCGCGCCGCCGATAATCAAAATCATAACAGCACCTCCAGCCTCTGCCCCACCGCGGCGCAGAGCACCATCCCCAGCTCGCACAGCTGGAGGAAGAACCCCGCCAGATCGCCGGTGACGCCGCCGAACTGCCGCCGGGCGGTCACCACATAGTAGACGCACGCCAGACCCGCTCCCGCCAGGGCGGCCAGACCCGTCCGCACATCCGCGGCCACCATGGCCCCTCCGGTGAGGACGGCCCACGCCGCCAGCACTCCCCGGGCCTTGACCGCGTCCATGGGGCCGGTGAAGGTGGCCAGCAGGCCGGTGCCCCGGGCGTTGGGGAGGGTGACGGCGAAGAGGCCGGAGAGGCTGCGGGAGAAGGCCGGCCCCAGGGCCAGCGCCAGGGCGGCCCGGCCCGCGGGCGCCGCCTCGCACCAGGCGGCGAAGAACACCAGCAGGTACAGCCCGCAGCAGATGATGGCGAAGGCCCCGGTGTGGGAGTCCTTCAGAATCTCCAGCTTCCGCTCCCGGCTCTGGTGGGAGGACAGGGCGTCGCAGGTGTCGCAGAAGCCGTCCAGATGGATGCCGCCGCTGAGGGCGATGGGGAGCAGCAGGGCCAGGGCCGCGGTAAAGACCACGCCGAACCCCAGCCAGCCGGCCAGGGCCAGCCATAGCCACAGCACCGCCCCGACGGCCAGCCCCACCAGCGGGAACCAGCACAGGGCCCAGGAGAGGGCCTTTTTCTCCCAGTCCACCCGGGGCATGGGGAACTTGGAGTACATGGCAAAGGCAATGATGAGGGATTTCACGGGTTTGCTCCTTTCCAGGCGATGGGGATGCCGCAGACCACCTCGTACACCCGGTCGGCCCGCTGGGCCACCGCCCGGTTCAGCCGGGCCAGCACGTCCAGGTAGGCCAGGGTCTCGGGGTCGTAGTCCATTCCGTCGGAGAACAGCTCGTTGGTGACCACCACCAGCAGGGCGGCCTGCTCCGCCGCCCGCTCCACGCCGGAGAGCACCCGGCCGAAGGCCCCCTCCCGCCCCTGGGGGCCGAAAAACTCGTTGGCGGTCAGGTTGGAGAGATCCTCCAGCAGGGCGGCGCATCCGGCCGGCAGGACGGCCCCGGCCAGGTTCACCGGGCACTCCACGGTGGCAAACCCCTTGCCCGCCCGCATCCGGCGGTGGCGCTCCACCCGGCGCTCGCTCTCGGCGTCCCACACCTGCATGGTGGCCAGGTAGGCCCGCGTCTCCAGGCCGGAGGCGGCGACCAGCCCCTCGGCAAATTCCGACTTCCCGCTGGCCGAGCCGCCGGAGACCAGTATCAGCATGGATGCACCTCCTTCGGCGGGGGCAAGCCCCCGCCCTACCGCCTCGCAGAGTTTCGCCCACTTGCGGCAAATTCAAATAAAAATCTGTGTGAAGCCGCCGTATCCATGGGGGGATGCAATCCCCCCCTAGCCTAAGGGCTGGTAGGCCTCGATGTTGGTGTCCTCAAAGGTGGCCATCTCCCGGTAGACCGCCAGCCCCATATCCAGCAGGGGCATGACGGCCACGGCCCCGGTGCCCTCGCCCAGGCGCATCCCGGCGTAGAGGAAGGGGCGCAGGCCCAATTCAGAGAGCACCAGCCGGCTGGCCGGCTCCTCCGACGCGTGGGAGCCCAGCATGTAGTCCTTACAGGCCGGGCACAGCCGGGCGGCCACCAGGGCGGCCACGGAGGAGATGAACCCGTCCACCAGCACCGGCGTATGGCACAGGGCGCCCCCTAGGAACACCCCGGCCAGCCCGGCGATGTCCAGGCCGCCCACCTTGTGGAGCACGTCCAGCACGTCGGCGGGGTCGGGCCGGTTCACCGCCACTGCGGTCTCGATGGCGTGGATCTTCTTCTGCAGGCCCGCGTCGGACAGGCCGGCCCCCCGGCCGGTCATCACCACCGGCTCCTGGCCCAGCAGCACGGCGGCCACGGCGGAGGAGGTGGTGGTGTTGCCGATGCCCATCTCCCCGGTGGCCAGCAGGCGCACGCCCCCGGCGCACAGCTCCCGGGCGGTCTCCACCCCGGTCAGGACGGCCTGCACGGCCTCCCCCCGGCTCATGGCGGGGCCCTGGGTCATGTCGGCGGTGCCCCGGCGGACGCACCGCTGCACGATGCGCGCCCCGGTGAGGGGGACGGCCGTGCCGATGTCCACGGGCACCACCTCCGCCCCGGCGGAGCGGGCCATGGCGCACACGCTGGTGTCGCCGGTGGACATGTTCTCCGCCACGATGGCGGTGACCTCCTGGCCGGTCTGGGTGACCCCCTGGGCCACCACGCCGTTGTCGGCACACATGACCACCACCGCCCGTTTGGAAATGTCCACGTCGGCGCTGCCCGTCATGCCGGCGATGCGGATGACCGCCTCCTCCAGCGCCCCCAGGCTGCCCAGGGGCTTGGCGATGGAGTCCCACCGGGCCTTCGCCCGCTCCATGGCCGCCATATCGGCGGGGGTAATTCCTGCAATCACCTGATCCAGTGTCATAGCGCTGCCTCCTGTGCATAGCGGCGGGCCGCCGCCACAAAATTGCGGGCCGCCGACGGCGCGGCCCAGAAGTGGAAGTGGGGAAAGCCGGCGTACAGCGTCGGGGTGTGGAACGCGCAGTCCCACCCCCGGTCGCTCTGGGGCTTCTGCGCATGAAAATCGGTTCCGGGGGTGGTGCTGTCCCAGTAGTGGAACTCATGGGCGGGGAAGCTCTCCCCCGCCTGGCACAGCAGGCCGTCCTTTTTCGCGGTGAGGGTCACATAGCCGAAGCGGCCCAGCCTGCCGGTGTTGGCCGCCCGGCCGGGGAGCGCCCCCGCCATGGGCCAGTCCCGGCCCTCTCCGTCGGAGAGCAGCCGGTTGAGGTAGAGGAACCCGCCGCACTCGGCCACGGTGGGCAGCCCCCCCGCCACGGCGGCGCGCACCGCCTCCCGCATGGGGGCGTTGGCCGCCAGGGCCCCGGCGAACAGCTCCGGATAGCCGCCCCCCAGGTAGAGGCCGCAGGTACCCTCGGGGAGCGCCTCGTCCGCCAGCGGGGAGAACTCCGCCAGCTCGGCCCCCAGCGCCTCCAGCAGCTCCAGGCCGTCGGCGTAGTAGAAGCAGAACGCCTTGTCCCGGGCCACGGCGATGCGGGGCCGCCCCTCCACTGGGGGCGGCAGGGCGGGGGCCGCGGCGTCCAGCGCCGGGGCGGAGGCCGCCAGGGCCAGCAGGCCGTCTATGTCCACGCTTTTCTCCGCCTGGGCGGCCAGGGCGGAGAGCTTCTCCCGCAGCCCCGCCACCTCGGCGGCGGTGACCAGCCCCAGGTGGCGGCTCTCCAGGGCGCAGCCGGGCAGATTGGGCAGATAGCCGTACACGGTTACGCCGGTCTCCCCCTCGATGGCCTCCTTGAGCCGGGGGTAGAGCATGGGGGACACCCGGTTGAGAATCACGCCCCGGATGCCGCTGTCCGGCCGGAAATCCCTCATTCCCTTCACCGCGGCGGCGGCGGTGAGGGCCCGCCCCCGGCCGTCCAGCACCAGCACCGCCGGGGTGCCGGTGGCCCGGGCCAGGTCATAGGCGCTGGCGTCGGCGCTCAGGCCGATGCCGTCATAGTAGCCCATGACCCCCTCGATGAGGGCCAAGCCGCTGCCCCGGCTGTTTTTCTCCAGCAGGTAGCGGGCGGTGTCCCGGCCCAGGAAGAAGAGGTCCAGGTTGCGGCTTTTGGCCCCGATGATCTCGCTGTGAAACATGGGGTCGATATAGTCCGGGCCGCACTTGAAGGCCACCGGCCCGGCCCCCCGGTTGACCAGGGTCTGGAGAAGGGCGCAGGTGACGGTGGTCTTGCCGCCCCCGCTGGCGGGGGCGCAGAGGAGCAGACGGGGCGCGCTCATGCCCGGCCCTCCCCGGAGAAGATCCAAACCGGGTTCTGGGCGTCCATCAGGTGGTAGCGCCCGGCGGGCCGGGTGCGGGTGACGGCCACCTGCACCATGTCCGCCCCCTCCAGCCCGGCAAAGCACCGGGCGGCCTCCCCCACCGTCTCCAGGGTGACGGCGGTGCACACCACCCGGGCGGCGGGGTTCTTGCGGAAGATCACGTTCAAAATGTCCTCCAGACTGCCCGAGGTGCCCCCCAGGAAGACCCGGTCGGGGGGGCATTCACTGAAGATGGTCGCCCCACTGTGATAATGGATGCTTTTAAATAATTATATTAACAAAATCTTTTA
>ENA-USYR01000074-USYR01000074.1-human-gut-metagenome-genome-assembly--contig:-NODE-74-length-54582-cov-12.783745_pt1 | contig 54582 bp, 90 predicted proteins | sample MGYA00250064_ERZ773510 | MGnify/ENA primary metagenome ERZ773510 (study PRJEB29103, sample SAMN06112082) | human gut metagenome | biome: human gut; feature: ankylosing spondylitis patient; material... | reverse complement strand
GGATAACGGAATTTTTCGGCATCCACTTCTTCGTCAGGGTGCTCATTTTTATAGGAAATGTAGAAGTACTTAGTCAGTCCTCTTCCATGATGCGTGCTGATAAAGTCTTTAATGACTTTAGGCAGATTATGTTTCTCGGCAAGCTTTAAGCCATCTGTGATATGGCTGATGATAACTTGCGCACTTTGTTCATAGTTGAGGCTTTTATGCGGATTTACTCCCGACTGGTTCTCGGTGAAGAAGGCGGGGTTTACCATTTTACCTATATCATGGTAAAGCGCTCCTGTACGAACCAACTGGCTTTTTGCACCGATTTTATTGGCTGCTTCTGCTGCCAGATTAGCCATCTGAAGGGAGTGTTGGAAAGTGCCCGGAGCTATCTCCGACATCTCGCGTAGTAAGCTGTTGTTGATATTGGAAAGCTCTACCAGCGTAACATTGGAAGTAAAGCCGAAAGTCTTTTCCAAAATAAACAGCAGCGGATAAGCAAACAGCAGTAGAATGCCATTTATCATAAAGTAGATATACATACGTGTATTCAGCTTGGTCAAATCATCTTCGTGAATCAGCTCAAAAGCAAAATACAACAATGCATAACTGGCAAAAACTACCAAAGCCGTTCGCAGAAGTTGCGAGCGTTGTGATAATTCGCGTAAGCTATAGATAGATACCATGCCCGCCACCACCTGCAAGAGAATAAACTCATGAGGGAAACGCAATGTGATGGAACAGAGCAGGATGATGGTGACGTGAGCCATGAATGCCGTTCGCGAGTCAAGAAAGATACGAAGTTTGCCGATGATAAAATGTGGGCTGAAATAGTCACAGAAAGTAGTGAACTTGGAAAGAAATATGATAACTGTGGCTTTATTACGGCATTGACAATGAACGAGGTGAATGAGTTTGAGAAGATTAGCAAATCTGTACATCCGATACAAAACTAAAAACTTAAAAAGAATACCATTATTTACGATGACATTCAATTATCCTAAGTATAAGGCTGAGGGCAAGAAAGATAGCTGCATGTTTTACGCACACCCTTATATTGCACAAGACGAATTTGTAAAGAGCAAATTACAGGAAGTTGTTGACCATATCAGAGATAACTATGATTTAGAGATATTTACGAAGATTTGAGGTGCAATATGAAAGATTGCTCAATTTGCAAATATTGCGATATAGATTATGATTTTGATGAAGAAGAATGTGACGAATATCCAATATATATATGCCAAAAAAGAAACGACACATCACTTGATTACAAGTGTAAAGACTTTGAACGATACAGTCCGCAAAAATATAAAGAGAAAGATACAAAGTGCGATAAATGTGAGCATCTTGAGATTTGTCTTGATAATGGCAATGTTATTGATTGCAGGACAGTTTGCGATACAAGAAGTCATTATATAGCTGGTAGAATGGGGTGCGTTAAAAATGAATAACTGCAATTTAACCACCTGCCGATACAACAAAGACAATAAATGCACAAATGATGAAAAGAGAACAGAGCGTATTGAGGTATCTGTAAAAGCAATGGGTGTTGATGTTTCTGTTGATGCAGTTAATGAGTATGCAAAATCAATCTTAGGCAGATACCCTAAAGACAATATGGAGTTTTCAAAAGCTTTAGCAGTGAAAGTCCTAGAGGAAACAAAATCATTAGCAAATAGCATGAAAAAAGGGCGAGATTGTGAAAACAATGCTACTTGAAAGACATATAAGTTTTTGTGAAAGCATATTAAAACAAATGAAATAGAAACTTACCGGCTAACAAACAGAGTTAGTCGCTACCCTAAAACAAGACGAAGAAAATAGTCTCTAAATAATTTCCGAAACACTAAGAGGTGCGTACAATATTGGTGTGCTAAGAATAGCTTTTACTACTGACTACGCATATTACCGGCTACAGATTGATTGTAGTCGCTACCCTAAAACAGTTATAGGCAGAGGTCTATAAGCACCTTTGCTGGAAAGCGAGGTGCTTTTTCTTTTGGCAAGTCTTGAATTGATTAAGCAATTCCAGAATAACAACAACTACATAGAGCGAAAAGGAATACATAACATTGTTAGAGACAAAGAAACTGACATTGTTATTCAAGCCTATGTAGAATCCATCAAATGGGGTATGTCTAAAGATAAAGACGTACCTTTTTCACTGGAAATTTCCAAAAAAACTAAAAATTTAATAGATGCTTTGGTCTGCGAATCAACTAGCGGATGGCATATACCCGACTTGGAGGTATATTGCGGTGAAAATAGCACAAACTTCAAGACACTTGATAGCTATTATGAGGTTCTAAGGTGCGAATCGCCGTACTTGGTTGACAGCTTTTTTAGCTATATCGAGATTGACGAGAAAGACCCATTCAAGCGGTTTTACTTCCCAAGGCGCAAGGTATTACAGCCTGTTGTTGGGGCATATCAAGAGGTTTATGACGGCAAATTAGATTTCCTGTCGGTATCGCAGCCTAAGCGTACTGGAAAAACGACCGGTGGACTGAGACTTGCAATGATGATGGGCGGAAGGGAACCTGATGGAAGTATATTCGGCGTTGGTAAGGGTGAAGGACTTGTTAAGCGTTTCTATGGTGGACTATTACAAGGCTTTGAGACGGAAAGCATATACAACAGGTTCTTAACTGTATTCCCAGAGGCGGTCAAGATAGGTGAAAAAGATTACAAGAGTGCCGAGAACTTGTCTATCGACTTAAAAAGTAAAAATATATTTCCTACTTTTACTTGCAGACCTATTGACGGAGCAATCGTAGGTTGTACAGAAGCAAATGCGCTTGTCTATATTGATGACTGCGTTAAGAATCATGAAGAAGCAAGAAACAGGGATAGATTAGAGTTCCTATGCGAAAAGGTCACAGATGACGTATTAGGACGTAGATTAGAGGGAACACCCATTATTATCCAAGGAACTAAATACAGCCTGTATGACCCTATTACAGCATTACAGAATAAGGCAGACGAATTAGGGTGGCGGTGGCGTGAAGTTGCAGTTCCAGCACTAGACCCTATAACCGATGAAAGCAACTGGGAAATATACCGCAAAGACAAAAAAGGCTTGCGAAAAATATTCACAACTGACTACTACCGCAAAGAGCGAAAGCTTGTATCAGAGGAAACTTGGGCGGCTGAGTTTCAACAGGAGCCGTATGAAGCAAAGGGGCGTATGTTTGCTGAGAATGAGCTTAACTACTTTGAAGAACTTCCGATTGACAGAGAGCCGGATGCTATTATGGCGGCTTGCGATAGTGCGGATAAAGGAGAAGATAGTTGCTCAATGCCAATAGGATATATCTTTGGCAACGAGGTTTACATAGTAGATGTTGTATTCGATAATGCCGGAACACAGTTTACCAAGCCGGAATGTGCCAACATGTTGATTAGGCACAATGTTAAGACCGTTACATTTGAGAGTAACAGTGCCGGAGAGTATTTCGGACGTGATGTAATGGAGATTGTAAAGTCGCAAGGTGGTAGATGCAGTGCGAGGTTCAAGTTTAACTGCTCAAATAAGATAACACGAATGGAGAATGCAAGGGACAATGTTATTCGCGATTACTATTTTAGGGATTTCAGGAAAATGGACAGGCAGTGTCAGTACTACAAGTTTATGAAGGAACTTACAACAATGACAAGAAGCGGAAAAGTAAAGCATGATGACGCACCCGACAGTATAGCATTGTTCGAGAATGAAATGCGGTGCGGCGTGGTGAGACCAGCTTCTATTATATCAAGCCCTATTTAGGAGGTGACACAATGACGACAAAAAGTATCTTATCGCAATACATTGACATTAAAGATGAAATCAGGGAAGTAAGAGCCAAAATTGACCGATTAGAAGCAGATATTCAGAGGATAGAGGACGGAGAGAAAGTTGTTGACAGTGTCGCTGGTGGATTTGGTGGAACGCAACATTTCCGAATCGAGGGCATTCCGTATCCTGAATATAGTCGCAAAAAGACTTTGCTTTATTCAAGGAAAACCACTTTACAACTGCTTGAAGATGATTTGCTTACAAAGACAAACGAAGTCGAACAGTTTATTGCAAGCATACCTGATAGCCGCATGAGAAGGATAATAAATCTCAGGTACCTCGAAAATATGTCATGGAATAAGGTTGCGGACCATATCGGCGGTGGCAATACAGAGGACAGCGTGAGGAAAGCATGCGAGAGGTTTCTGAAAAGCAACTAAAGTTGTCCGATATGTCCGCTTGACGATATGTTATAGTTATACTTGAAAAAAGTTCGTTCAAGAGCTTAATATTCACTCCTCTTAGGAAAAGCATCGTCTTAATGGCGGTGCTTTTTTGCGTGAAAGGAAATTATGGGAAACGATAAAAAGAAAATATACTGTCCACAATGCCACCGCCGGGTTGCGGAGTGGGACGGAAAATATTCAGGGAATATAATAGTCGGTTGCCGTAAGTGCCACAAAAAGGTTGTGTATTACACAAATACAGGCATTACGGACATAAAGCCATGGGCTCCAAGGAAAACAGCAAGCGGCATGACATATCTTTAGGAGAAAGCAATATGCAGACAGGACGCAATATTTTATTTACGGAAGAGCCGGAAATTACATACGAGAATGTTTTAGATGTGTTGCGCAATGTCTACACAGCACACGCCCAAAACGCAAACAGAATACAGTTCTTGCTCAATTATGACGGTGGAGAACAACCAATTATACGAAAGCATAAAAAAACTTACAGACCCGACATTGATTGCGAGTGCTCTGATAATGTGGCTCATCAAGTCTCTAATTTCTGGACTTCTTATGCGTGGGGCAACCCGATAAGTTTAGTTCAGAACGGTGACGATATTAACGAAGTTGTAGCTAAAGGCATATCGGAGCTTAATAAGCAATACGAGCTTGCCAAAATCAAGGCCAAGACACAAGAGATTGGAAGATATGTTGAGATAGGTGCTGTATGCAATGTGCTTATTGATGTAAACATGGATTGGGAACCGGGAAAAAGCTTTTTTGAGCTTGATGTGTTAGACCCGCGAACATCATTTGTTGTCAAGTCAAGTTACTACCCGGATAAGCGTACAATGATGGGGGTTACTTACAGGCACAGCGTTAAGACAGGCAATACATATTTTACTTGTATTACAAAAAAATACCGATTTGAGGTTGTCAATCTCCAAGAGATTGCAAACGGAGATTACACCAAGAAAGAAGCATGGAGGCATCGTCAGAGAAGTGGTGAGATAAATCCACTAAGAGTTATTCCGATAGTTGAATATTTTCGCTCTTATGACCGCATGGGTGTGTGGGAACATCAGTTATCGGAAATGGATAATCTCAATTTGCTTATATCTGATTTTACAAACGATGTCGAGCAGAATACACAAGCTGTATGGCACACAAACGATGTTGAGTTTCCAACAGAGCGTAAGGTAACAGACAACGAGGACGGCACACAGACTGTTGAAGAGACTGTTAGAAAGCCAAAGTCCGGCGAATGGTTACAGACCTATACAACACCGAGCGGCAAAACTCCACAGGTTGAACCACTCGTTATCAATTATGATTATGCCGGAATGCTTAATAATATTCAGTATCGAAGAGATAAGATACTGGAAAAGTGTAATGTTCCGCTAACAAACAGCAACGCATCTAACATAACTGGCGTTGCGGCAAATAACGCATCGGGTTGGGACCATGCTGAGGCTGCGGCATCTAAGCAGCAAATGATAACCGAGAGCTGCAAAATAGACGAATTAGAGGTTGTCCTTGCGGCTATTAAGCATAGCCCTTATGTTCCGCAAGACAGCCCATTAAGGCAAATAAGCCTGAGCGATGTTGAGATAAACATAAAGAGGCAGAAGTTATATGAACTTTCGACTAAAGTCAATAGCATAGCCACACTTGTCAAGACAGGCTTTAATGGCGGTAAAGTAATCAATGCGATTCCTGTATTTGACGACCCTAACGAAGTTTGGGAGGCAAGCAAAGATACAGTTGAAAAAATACAAAAGAGTAACATCAAGGATGATGCAGTCAACAGTGACCGCACAATGCAAGACTTGTCAGACCAAGTCAGCAACAGCCCTTTGATTGATAAGAATAGGGCAAACAAATAAATATTTTTAGTTAATAAGAGCTATCAAGTTTATCTTGGTAGCTTTTTTATATGCACAGAGAAGTGGGTAAAACACAGAGAGACAGAGAAGTCAAGAAAACACAGAAAAGTGAGGTAACAAAAATATGGCAGATGAAACCAAATCAACAGGAACCGAAAACCCAACAGGCACACAGCCGACCGAAGGTAAGCAAGATACACCGACAGTTGAAGAGCTTATGGCACAGCTTGCCACAGAAAAGGCGGACAGAGCCAAGGAAAAGCAGGCACTTGATAAGGCTTTAAAGGAAAAAGGAGAGCTTACCAAGGCTTTAAGAGCAAAGCAAACCACCGAAGAGCAGGAAGCAGAAGCCAAGGCAGAAGCTGAACGCTTGCAGAATGAGAAGTATGAGGAAGCCATTAAGGAACTGAATCATATTAAGGCGGTTAATGCTTATAAGAGCGTGTCGGAAAAGTCCATAGAGAAGCTGATTGATGCAGTTTCGGATGCAGACCATAACGCCATAGCAGCAATCATAGAAGCTGAAAAGAAAGCAGCAGTCGCAGAAGCACAGACGGAATGGATGAAGTCAAGACCTAGAATGAACATCGGAGGCGAATACTCCGGCATGACCAAGGAACAGATTATGGCAATTCCTGACAGAGCAGAGCGAAGAAGAGCCATTGCTATGAATATGGAATTATTTAATTAGGAGGTAAAAATATGCCAGCAGAAGCAAATTTAATCAAGAAGACCGACCTTGTAAGAGCGAGAGAGGTCGAGTTTGTAAACATTTTTAGTGAGAACATCAAGAAATTAGTTGAGGCACTCGGAGTAACAAGGAAGATTCCGAAGCAGGCAGGCTATACACTGAAGTCTTATAAGGCTACAGGAACACTTGTAGATGGAAAGGTTGCAGAGGGCGAAACTATTCCACTTTCCAAGTATCAGACAGTAGCGGTTCCTTACGAGGAAATCACTCTTAAGAAGTGGAGAAAGGCAACATCAGCAGAGGCGATTATTAGCGGCGGCTATGACCAGGCAGTGCAGATGACAACTGACAGAATGTTGCTTGATGTTCAGAAGGGCATTAGAAGCGATTTTTTCACATTCCTTGGAACAGGCACAGGAACGGCAACAGGAGAAGGCTTTCAGGTGGCACTTGCTCAGGCATGGGGACAGTTACAGGTTAAGTTCGAGGATGATTCCATCGAGGCTGTATACTTTATGAACCCACTTGATGTTGCAGATTATCTCGCAAAGGCTCCTATTACATTGCAGACAGCTTTCGGCATGACATACGTTGAGAATTTCCTTAACCTTGGAACTGTTATTTTTGACAGCAAGGTGCCGCAGAAAACTATCTATGCAACGGCAAAGGACAATATCGTGCTTTATTATATTCCTGTCAATGGTGCTGACCTTGGAGAGGCATTTGACTTCACATCAGACCAGACAGGTCTTATCGGTATTCATGAGACACCTGATTACACAAACATGACAGCATCGGACACAGTAGTTTCCGGCATTGTGCTTTTTGCTGAAAGACTTGACGGAATTATCAAGTCAACTATTACGGCAGAAGCAGCTTAGGAGAGACAGAATGGGCTATAAGGTAGTTTACAGGTTCAAAGATTTACAAGACCTTAATCATGTATACGAGGTGGGGGACGAATACCCTCGCCTCGGTGCAAACCCTAGTCAGGCAAGGATTGAGGAACTTGCAAGCAATAAAAATAAAATCGGCAGACCGCTTATCAAGGCAAGGAGCAATTCTGCAACGCCTGTGGAATTGCCTAAGAGTGCTCATAAAGACTTGACAAAGACTGCTATTAACCGCATGTCTACAGCAGACTTACAGGAACTTGCCAAGACACAGGGTATCGGCGGTGCTGAGCTGTTAAGCGGTGCGGAGCTTAAAAAGCTGTTAATCGAGAAGTTCGGATTGTAGGAGGGCTTATGTCATACACAACATTAGAGCAGGTCAAGATAAGGCTTAAACAATATCATATTGAGACAACTGAAAATGCTAGTGTTGTGATATGGGACGAGTTAGAGGACAATCCGCACATCGAACAGCTTATTGAGCAGGCAAAGCAAGAGATTGTCAACGTAAGGAATTATCCGAGCAGTTATACACAAGAGCAAATTGATGATGACTTAGCCAAGTACGAGAGCGTTATCGTCAATCTCACCGTGTATGACCACTCGCAAGCTGGTGAGAGCTTTATGGCAAGTTACTCCGAGAACGGCATTAGCCGTAATTGGGTTGACCGCAATAATCTACTCGCCGGGGTAATTCCATTCGTTAAGGTATTATAAGAAGATTGTGCGTTACCAATATGGTAGCAGGCGGCACACTTTAAGGGTGGTGGGCGGTGTGCCAATTTTACGATTACAGGAGAAACAGCATAATGGATTTTTTATTGCAGACATATACAATCGCATTACCTGTAATACTCGGATATATAGTATGGCTTTTGCAACAGCAAAAGAAAGGTAAGGACGCAAACAGCAAAGGAACAATGTTACTCTTGCGTGTGCAACTCATTGAATATCACGACAAATATATGAAGTTGGGTGAAATACCTTCTTATGCGTATGACAACTTCGTTGAGATGTACAACGCATACCACGCATTAGGTGGTAACGGCATGGTTACGAAGATGTATAACGAGATACAGGCATTACATTTAGGCAAAGCAGGAGGTAAGGATTGATGGACATTACACAGGTATCAACAGTAGTTGCAATCGTTGTTATCACTTACTTAATCGGGTTAGCTGTTAAGGCAATCCCGCAGATTAAGGACAACTACATTCCCATAATTGTAGGCATTGCAGGCGGTATCTTAGGTATTATCGGTATGTATGTGATTCCTGATTTCCCGGCAAATGACATTCTCAATGCTATTGCGGTCGGCATAGTGTCGGGACTGTCAAGCACTGGTGTAAATCAGATTTACAAGCAGGTTAAGAAAGATGCTTGACATTAATAAGCAGAACATGAAGTATTCTCGGCAAGGACAGCGTACAGTTGTTTATGAGACTGACAGCGAGGGCAACATAATCTATGAGGGCTACACTGACAGTGAGGGTAACTTTATTCCGTATCTTGATGACGATGGTAATAAGATACCGCGCATCAAGGAGGAATACATAGGCTATTCACTGCCGGTTGCTTTCAAAGCAAATATCGCCTTTAGCGGCGGTGAAGCACAAGCAGAAGAGTATGGCTTTAACGTGGCAGACTTTGATGCAGTTATGTTGACGGAACGCAACGAGCTACCATTGAGCAAAGGTGATGTTATATGGCTTGATAGTGAAATTGGCTACAAGGACGAGGACAAGGTTCATGTTGACGAGATTACAGCAGATTTCATCGTTGTCGGAGTAAAACCGTCCTTGACTTCCATAAAATACATGCTGAAAGCTCAGGTGAAGTGATGGCAAAGCACAAGATTGTCGTTAATGTATTTTCGCAGAAGTCCATTGAGGACGCGATAAAAGGCTTACAAAGCTATCAAGATTATCTGACATACAAATGTCAACTACTTGCGGAAAAACTGGCAGAAAGAGGCGTTGAGATTGCGAGAGTACAGGTTGCGGAGCTTGACGCAATATTCACAACTGAATTGCTTTCAAGTATTCATTCTGAATATAAAGGAAGCGTAAAAGGTGGCGGCGTATGGGCGGTTGTAGTAGACAGCTCACACGCTGTTTTTGTTGAATTTGGAACTGGCGTTATCGGCAAGGCACAGCCATATAAAGGCACATTGCCTGAGGGCGTTACTTGGGAGTATGCAAGTGGTAAGACAATCAGACAGCTTGCCGATGGGCGTTATGGTTGGTTTTATAAGGGTAAGGATGGCAACTGGTACTTTACAGAAGGTATGCCGTCAAGACCGTTCATGTACAACACAGCGAATGAGCTTAGGTCAATCGTTATCAGCACAGCAAAGGAGGTATTCAAGGACTAATGGCGAGCGAAAATTCATGGGCGTATGACATTGAAAGCACAATATATTCCATTGTCAAGGCTAAGACATACTCGGCAATTAAGAAGAAATACCCCAACTTGCTGTTTACGAATAAAGGACAAAGTGACAGTTCACCGACATTTCCAACGGTCTACATCCACATGTTGGCACCAACGGAGCAAGGGCGAACGATTGACGGACAATCCATTAACGGCTTACTTGTCACATTTCAAGTTGATGTCACAACTAACACAAGCAGTTCGGATGTGCGTTGGGTGATGAGTGAGATTGCTGAGGTATTCAAGACTATGCGGTTCGAGGCTAAACCGATGCCAGAAACTTCATACGCAGACAAAATTTACAGAAGCACCGCGCGTTTCGGGCGCGTTATCGGTGCAAATGACAGATTGTTATAACTAAGAGCTTTTTAAGGCTCTTTTTTTATTTTCATTTTTAAGGAGGAATACAAATGGCAGTAGCAGGTATATCTACATTAGGTGTTACGTTTGGTTACGGCACTGAAACAACAGCCGGAACTAAGCCAACAACATTCACACAGCTTACCAGAATTAATACTATTGGGGGAATTACTATTGACCCACAGACCATCGACGCATCAGCACTTGAAGATATGGTAACAAGAAGTATTAAGGGTAGAGCAGATACAGGCGGTACATGGACTGTTACAATCAATCTTACAGACGAGACAGAAGCAGAATGGGAAGCTCTTATGACAACGTATAAAGCTCTTACCGGCGGCAAGAGAATGTGGTTCGAGACGATTTTTAAGGGCTTGACCAAGAGCTTTTTTGTTGTGGCTCAACCGCCAGATGAGATTCCACATCCATCAACAGACCAGAATGGTCTTGCAACAGTTGAAATCAACCTTACAATCGAGGAATACAAAGGACTTGACACAAAGGTGGAGCTTACACCGGGGGAATAGTAAGTCATTCAGCTAATATGGCTGTACTGAATGACGATACAGCCGATGATTACTTGTCGATGTATGGCAAGTAAGTGATTATTTGACAGAGAAGGGCGGTCTACGGACTGCCCCTTTTCCTATGGCAAGCATAGGAGGAAAAGGAGAGCATAATGATAACATTTGATATTGATAACAAGGAATATAAGTTAGAGTTTGGCTTTGATGCCGCAGAAAATAAAGACATCGTGCAGAAGATGTTCGATTATATGACCGGAGCATACATTTATAAGGAGAACGGCAACACAATCACCGCAATGTCTAATGGTGCCGGTAAGATGGTTGCTGATTATAGCGAGGTATGTCACATGGCGTTTTATGCCGGCTGCTTACAGCATAATCAGGTCACTAAGGCAGAAGCTAAGGCTCTGACACGAGAATATATTAAACATAAGAGAAAGACCGACAGCAAGTACGGTTATTATCAGTTATTTGATGACATTAAGAAGTGCATGGAGGACGATGGTTTTTTCGTTTTGAGCGGTCTTCAGGAGACAATCGAGCAGATGAACAAGTCGGCGGCGGAGCAACTGGAGATGATGCAGAAAGCAAAGGAAAAGAAGTAAATTTCCACAAACTGATATGGGAAGAATACTTCCCGCTTGCGTTTTCTATTGGCATAAGCCTTGAGGAATTTAAAAAACTCACACCTAAAACTTTAGGCTATTGCCTAGAGGGTGAGAAGCTTAGACGTAAGGAACGAGACAGGGAAGTATGGCTATGGACAAGACAATACGGCTTGCCAGCTATCATCATCGGCACAAGAGGCGGTGCATGGGGCAAGGATAAGGTTGAATATCCTGAACAGGCTATATATGTTGCACAAGACCCAGTGGAGCAAGAACGGCTTGCAGAACGAAAAAGACAGGAGTTACTTACACAGCTTATGGGTATGCAAGAGAGTTTTGAACGCAATAAGAGAGAAAGAGGCGGTACGGAGTAATCTGTGCCGCTTTTATTTTTATGACGAGGAGGTGAGAGAATGGCAGAAGTTGACAGCTTGGAGATTGGGTTGCAAGCAACCGCCCAAAAAGCAAACACAGCAATAGATAGTCTCATAATCAAGCTTGGCAACCTTGCAACATCACTTGGACGCGTCAATGGCTCTGAGCTTAATACATTGTCAATGAACGTCACCAACCTAAGCACTTCAATGAGAGCTATTACTGACGTGGGTACAGCAAGCTTTACAAGGCTTGCCAAAAACATCACCAAGATAGCAAGTGTTGACAGTTCGGCACTTAATACGGTTGCAAGCTCACTTAATTCCACGGCGAGTGCGTTTAACCAGTTTACAGCGGTGTCTGAAAATGCGGCGCAGATTGGTGAAGTCGCTAAGAACATAGCAAAGCTTGGCAACAAGAGTGTACAGACCTCAATTACGAATATGCCGCAGTTGGCAACTTCACTCACAAACTTACTCACAACGCTTGCGAGTGCACCGACAGTAAGCAATAACGTCATCCAGATGACCAACGCATTAGCGAATTTAGCAAGCCAAGGTTCGAAGGTAGGTTCTGCTTCACGGACAATTCAAAGAAGCCTAAATGGGGTTCAGAGAAGCGCACAGACGGCAACCAAAAGCACATGGTCACTGGCTAAGGCGTTCGGTAAATTCTATGCTTCATATTTTATGGTTGTTCGTGGCATTAAGGGCTTGTGGACTTCGATTGAAAGCACCACGGACTACATAGAAGCATTCAATTACTATGCAGTTGCGTTTGGCAAAATCGGTTCCGAATGGGGCAAAGACTTTGAGAAGTTCGGCTATGACAATGCCACTGATTATGCGAACAGCTTTTCAGACAGAGTAAGTGCATTGCTTGGTAAGCTTTCGGGACTGCAAGTTGATGTTGATGACGGCTTGTTGACTGCAGACAGCACTAAGAACTTAGGCTTGAATATTCAGGAAGTTACGGAGTTCGCGTCACAGCTTGCCTCAGTGACTAACTCACTTGGACAAACAGGAGAGACAACCACAGCAATAGCAAAGTCAATGACAATGCTTGCAGGCGATATAAGCTCACTTTTTAATGTTGACTACTCATCGGTAGCCACCAACTTACAAAGCGGCTTAATCGGTCAATCAAGGGCGTTGTACAAGTATGGTATTGATATTACCAATGCTACACTTGCGACATATGCATATAACTTAGGAATTGAAAAGTCTGTATCAGAAATGACGCAGATGGAAAAGCAACAGTTGAGAGTGCTTGCTATTCTCGACCAGTCTAAGGTTTCATGGGGTGATTTATCGAATACGCTGTCATCGCCCTCGAATCAAATACGTCAATTTAACACAAATATCAAAGAAACAAGCATGGTTCTCGGACAGTTGTTTATCCCTGTCCTTCAAAAGGTTATGCCTGTTGTCAATGGCACAACAATCGCGATTAAACGTATGCTTGTGAGCTTTGCAAGCCTTATGGGTGTTAAGATTGATTTTGACGCTTTCGGGCAGAACGGTTATAAGGATACCTCTGACGGATTAGAGGATATGGCAGATGGCTATGACGATGTGGCTAAGGCAGCTGACAAGGCGCAAAAGGGTGTTCGTGGGTTCGATGAACTTAACGTAATTAGCACTGGCACTGATACGAGCAAAAGCACGGGCGTAAGCGGTGACACAATCGACCTCACAGACGAGATAGTAAAAGCAACCGAGGAGTACGAGAAAGTATGGAACGATGCTTTTGACAAGATGGAGAATAAGGCTGAGGCATGGGCTGATAAAGTGCAAGGCTTTTTTGAGCGCATGTTTAAACCGCTTAAAACATGGGGCGGTAAAGTTGACTGGAAGAAGCTTAAAAACGGCTTTAACGGCATTTTGGACTTTGCTAAAAAGTTTACAGTTGGTACAGGCACAGGCTTTTTGGATTTTATCGAGGGTTTATCCAATATCGGTGCGCCTGCTATCAATCTTTTAGGTGGTGCCGTAGAAATATTATTTAAAGCACTTAATTTAGTTCCGGCTCCAGTGTGGCATACATTGGGTGGTGCTTTAGGTGGCGTCGCAACAGCTCTTCTTGCCTTTAAAGCTTATTCTGCTATTGCAAGCGGTATAAATACCGGCTTAGGTAAATTTGCAGATGCAATTTTGAAAATTTCAAGTGCAAAGCCGGTTAGTGTTGGCGAGGGTGTTGGTAAACTTGGTACAGCGATAGCTTCATTGAGCACAGGCGGCTATGTAGTGCTTGCTGTTGGTGCATTGGCAGCGGTGGCAGGAGCTATTATATCTGTTGAACAAGCTTATGACAACATGGTTGATAAATTTGTTGACGCAAGCGTGTTCGACAATCAAGGAACCGCAATAAGCAATATTGCCCAAAGCGTGATTGAGCTTATTGATTCGACCGGCACATCAAGTGAGGACATGACAAACTTTGCTACGGAACTCGAAAGGGTTAACACCAATTTACAAAATGCAAGTGAAGAAGTTGACAACCTTAAATTCCGTTTTGATAATTTAGGGCTTGAAAATGTGACAGATAATGACATTGAGAATATGAAAACAGCTGTCGGTAACTTAGCTTCGGCGTTGCGTGATGATTTGCAAGTAAACTCTGATATGGCATGGCAAGCGTTACAGAATATGTCTAGTCAGACTGCTGAGCAATTAGGTATTGATGTAGGAACCATGACAACTATTTTGTCTCAGTTCAATGCAAAGTTTAATGGCATATACACTGACATGGAAACACAAGCAAATGTCATTTTCGATAAAATACTTAGTGGTACTGCCACACAAGCCGATGTAGACGCTCTCAATTCGCTTCTTGATGACATGAATTATCTGAGTGAAGCGGCAATTAAACGTCAAGTAGAATTAGAAAATACCGTTAGCGACATGATGAATATTAATTTCGGAAGTGTTGAAGAAACCACTAAGGCTATAGCGGATATTACAGAAGCAGGGCAAACAAAGCTCAATGAGGTTGATGAGTATTATAAGAGCCTTATGGACCGAGCAAACGAATGGAAAATATCCACCGAGCGCGCCCTTGAAATAGGCAGAATCACGCCAGAGGAAGCCTCTACATATCTTGATTGGATTAGCCAGTACAAAGAAGCTCAAAGTGCTAACTGGAATGAAGAAAAGAATAATATTACGTCACAGATAAGTACAACTTTCGATTATATTCAGTCACAAGTTGAGAAAGCAGGAGTTGAAGCTTTCCAGAATGCACAAACTAAAGACTGGGGCATTGCCGAACTATTCAAGAATCCTATTCAGGACGTGGCTAAGAGTTTTGACAAAAATACTTTTAAACCAATTTCAGATGCTCTTAGTAAAGGAATGGAAGCTCTTAATATTGAACCATCTAAAGATAATCACCTGTATCAGCGGTGGCTTGAGAATGCTACATTGTCTGAGAATGACGTAAGCGGATGGGCGATGCGAACTGCAAATACTCTTGGTAATGCCATATTAGCCAATTCAGACATTACAACTAAGGCATTTGCGGACATGGCAGGGTATGACGTAAGCGGTTATACGGACGCAATGAAAACGTATGAGCCGAAGCTTAATAGATTAATGATTGGTGTTGGAGATAGTCTCTTGAACGGTCTTGCTACATCACACGACATTAACAGTCCGTCTAAGGAGTTTGCTAAACTTGCTCTATATGATGTTCTTGGTTACAACCAGGGCATATCGAACAACACAAAACAGTCATTAAGTGCAATGCAAACTTACGCTGCTAAATTACTTAATGGCTTTCAGCTTGCATTATTAAAACCTATTACCAATATAGGCGTGCAAACAATGAGCGGGTTCCTTAATGGCTTGACCTCAATGGAGCAGTCAGTATACAGCAAGGCAGACGAGATAGCCAAGAACGTAGCAAAGACTATCCAATCTGCCCTTGATATTCACTCACCATCAAGGGTTATGTTTGAACTTGGTGCCTACACTACAGAGGGATTTAAGGAGGGCATGGAAAGCCTCTATAAGCCAACAGAGCTATCCGTTAAGGATTTTGGTTTTGGAATGGTTGAGGCGGTTCACCCACAGCAGTTGTACAGCGGTTATGCCGATTACACACCGAGCGTAAGCACATCGACAAGTACCACAACGCAGAACTATTACAACACAAGTTCGAGCGTGGACAATGCCGAGACAAACGCACTACTGAGAGAGCAGAACGAGTTATTGCAACGCATACTTGCCAAGGAATACGGCATAAGCAAAAGCGATATAGGCAAAGCTTCAAGAGAGTATGCAAGAGACTTTTTTAAGCGGACAGGGCGTGACGCTTACACATTTTAAAAAAAATCCTCAACAGGTGCATGACGTATCTGTTGAGGGTTTTTATTACAAATCATCAATGAGGAGACAATATGGGCGTTCAAGATTACACAGAAAATTTAAAATTTTTGTATGAGTATTTGTCAGAAACAAATTATGAGTTGGCTGAAAAATTGTCAAGGTTCATTCGGGATGGAATTGGAAAGCCGGAAAACTTAGACAATATCGCAATTTTCGCCGCCGCTACGAATGGCAAGAGCGTAGAGCGTGTCATGGGTGGCTATGAACTTACCTCAAAAGGAAAGGCAGGTGTTGCATAATGGAAGAAAACAGAGTAATACTTCACAAGCTGATTGACAGCATAACAAGCTGCGGAACGCTTGAATACCTTGCAACTTTTGTAAGATTATTCTTAGAAAAGTGGGGTGACTGATATGGCAGAGCTTGTAAAAATTGAGGGAACAGAGCTGGCAATCCGTGAGTACAACGGACAGAGAGTTGTCACATTCAAGGATATTGACACAGTACATCAGAGACCAAGTGGAACGGCGAGAAAGACTTTCAACAGAAACAGGAGCAGATTTGAGGTAGATAAGCATTATTTTATGCTTCAATTAGGAGCAGAAAATGCTAATGTCCGTTTAACGGACATTAGAAATATCGTTGTACCAAGCAGAGGTATAACAGTATTGACAGAGCGTGGCTATCTGATGTTGGTAAAAGCCTTTACGGATGATTTGTCTTGGAAAGTGCAGGACGAATTGATAAGCGGTTACTTCAAGGCTAAGGCACAGCCGCAGACAGCGGTTGCACCGGTGCAGGTTGAGGACACCAAGTACAACACAAGCAATACACTGGTGCCTAAGGTCAAGAGTTGGTATATGCGCAACAGAAGCAACCTTGAATGGGTAGCGTACAAGACGAATTGCAAGCTTTCGTACGTTTGCCACAGGCTTTTAAAGCGCATAGGTGAAGAATATGACCTAGATGCGGCAAAGAAGATATACGAAGCGGAGACTGGACACGCACCGCAGTACCCACTTGATATTGTGGACTATTTTCCTCAATTATCGGCAATGGCTACATGGTGGTTGAATGACTTGATTAAAGTGATTGAGGAAGAAAAATAAAGGAGATTAGCAAGATGAAAAAAGTATTATGGTTCAGCAGACATGAGATGACGGATGAGCAGAGAACAGCATTGGGGGATGTTGACATTGTACAGGTTGACAAAACAATCCAGCACGCAACGGAATTACAGGATGAGATAGCACAGGCAGACATTATCGCTATAGTTGCTCCGATAGGCTTACAGGCAGAGTTCTTGAAGCTTGCAGGCGATAAACCGGTAATAGTAGCAGTTAATGAGCGCACGCTTATCAAGAGCGATGACGGTACAGAGAGCAAGGCAGTTTTTAAGTTCGTCAAATGGGAAAGACTGCTAAAAATAGAGGTAGTCAAGGAAGACTACGTTCCGGAATAAAAGAATAACAAATAAGTATAGGAGGCACGTTATGGCAAATCAGAGATTATTTATAACAGAGGATTCTCAGGAAGGAAATGTAGGTAGCTCCATGAGCACTACATATTCCTTTGACAATGGTACCTTGACATTGTTTTGGAAAGGTAAGACGGTGCTTGTTCAGCCAGCTAAGGTTGGAGATGCCTACTTAGTTGAATGCAACGGAGATATTCCAAAAATAATGCCGCTTGCATTACCTCATGGTAATGAAGAAAAAGTAATGTGGCTTTGCGGCTTCAACAAGTACTGTCGTGCTTTATCGCACGAAAAGTACGAAGAGATTCTTGCGAAGAATCGCGTGGCAAGAAACTGGTGGAACTATAGGGAGTACACACGAAGTGGCGATGGCTGGGTTGTCACTCTGTGCAATCGCCCCGATTTCGGCGGCGTACATCATGTAGTTGCATATATTGAGAAGGGCGCTTCAAAGGCTACTCTTAAAGAGTTTCTGGAAGGCTACTTACAACTGAGATGGTTCTACTTTCCAAAGCCTTTTGTTCAAAAAGTTCTGCATGAGATAGGAATAGAACTGGATTATAAAGATGATGATTTCTAATATACATGAAACAGCGCCCCTATTTTAGGGTGCTGTTTTTAATTAAAATTGCTTTTACGATTTACTATACTAAAATCTGTATACATTCTGTCAACAAAGCGTAACCTAGATTAGATAAGAATAGTATAGATAAGATTAATATATATATATATATTATATATAAATATATATATTAATAAAAAACAGTAAATTATATAGATAATATAAAGGGCAGTCCGTGTGGGCTGTCTTTTTTATTAGATAAAATTAGACACATGGAGGAATAAGACTATGAACATTGGTAACAGAGTATTTGCAGTTCAGGGCTATGCTGTGACGCAGAATTATGCACAGCACGTTGAAGCTGTCAAGAATGGCGGTTATGCACAGGGAGTTGACCTTGTTCCGCAGAAGGACAACAGATACATTCAGAGCGACATAGTGGCTCATTCGGACGGCACAGTGCTTTACGCTGGCAACGGTGACGGCTATGGCAACGCTGTGTGGATTCTGCATAATGGCAACTATGTGACTGGCTACGGACACATGAGGGAGCTTAGGGTTAAGACAGGTGATGTGGTTAAGCGTGGTGATGTGATTGGCGTTGTTGGCAACACCGGTCATTCAACAGGCATACATCTTCACTTTGAGGTTCGCAAGTACAAGAAACCTTATACTGTCAACGCTAGTGATTTTTGGGGAGCTAACTCCTTTATGAATACGTCAAAGTTCGACTGGATAGACCCGACACCGTATGTCAACGCTGATTTACCAGGGCAGACGGTACAGGCGACCACAGATAAGTACTATCGTGTACAGGTCGGAGCTTTTGTCAACAAGAATTACGCAATCAACATGGCAAGGGACGTTAAGAGCAAGGGCTACGATGCGATAATTAAGTACTATGAGGGCAACTACCATGTACAGGTCGGAGCATACGAGGCTTACTGGCGTGCTACAGCAACAAGGCTCAGGCTGTTAGCGTTCGGCTACAAGAGAGCATTTATTACAAATAAGACAGGACAGGACATAGCATTTTAGCATCTATCATTGATAGGTGCTTTTATTATGCCCTAGAAAGGCGGTAAAGGTGGCATACGGCGGTTTCTTAATTAAGGTGGGAGAATATATCATCCCGCAAAAATTTATCAAAGCTGACACATATAAGGCTTATGTGAACATGCAAGACATAGACGATTACCCGGATGCTAACGGCTATTTGCACCGTAACGCCGTGGAATTGAAAGCGCTAAAGGTTGAGTTTGATGTGCGTGCCATGCTGACAGGCAGTGAACTGGAAGAGCTTATGTCTAATATCCGCAATAATTACACAAGTGCAAGAGGCAGGGAGTGTATCATTACCGCCTTTATTCCTGAGTATAACGACTATGTGACGCAAAAGGGCTATCTTGCTGACTTCCAGCCACAGATATACGGCACATACGGTGGAGAGATACATTACAGTTCATTCAGAATGGCATTTATTGGGGGTGTATACGATGGTTGATTACACTTTGCAAGACTTGTTTTATCGTCAGAATGTGGATAAGCAGTTCATAATCACAACCGATGACGGCTCCGTTACAATCACCAACACGGAGCTACATCAAGAGAGCTTTGAACTGACTGAGAGCTTATGCTCCGAGAATGAGCTAACATTTGGAGCATGTGAAGCGGCGACGGTTAAGTTCACAATTTCAAATATTTTTACTTCACTGAAAGACAAGTGGATAACTGTCAAGATAATCCTTGATGGCAACAGCGATAATTCGTTCATTTTAGGGCGTTATAAAGTTGTGTCTGATAAACCTACGGCAGACCGAATTAAACGCGAGATTGAGGCTTACGATGCGTTGTACGATGTGATTAACACCGATGTTGTTGATTGGTACAACAATATCTTGCCAACAACGGACACTTACATCACATTCAAGACTTTCAGAGACAGTTTTTTTGCTCATTTTGGCATCACGCAAAAAGAACTTACTCTTGTCAACGATACTATGACTGTAAGCAGAGGTGTTTACACTGACGAACTTAGCGGCGGTCAAGTCCTCAATGCTATCTGCGAGATTAACGGTTGCTTGGGGCATATCGGCAGAAGTGGGCAATTCGAGTTTGTATACCTTAGCAACACGGCACCTATAACAATCAACAAGAGCTACTACACAAGTGCTGATTATCAAGACTACATTGTGTCACAGATTGACAAGTTGCAAATTAGACAGGACGAGAACGATATAGGAGCTATTGTCGGCACAGGCAGTAACACTTACGTTATTGAGAATAACTTTCTTGTGTACGGCAAGGATGCGGCGACACTAAAAGCTATTGCAACTAACATATTCAACAAGATTAAAGGCATAACGTACCGTCCGGCGGAGATATCAAGTTCCGGAAACCCATGTATCGAAGTCGGTGATGCAATTAAGCTATCAAGCAAGTATGCAGAGATAAACACTTATGTCTTAGAACGCACCTTAAAGGGCATACAAGCCCTTACAGACAGTTATACGGCACAAGGCGAACAATTACGCACCACACAGATAAACAGCTCTAATAAGTCAATTACACAACTTAAAGGTAGAGTGAACCGACTAATCCGTGATGTAGACCAGAACAAAGCGGAAATATCGAATGTTGAAGCCGGATTAAAGAATGAGATAACACAGACCGCATCGGAACTGGATGTAAAGATACAGAGTTTGCAATCGCAGATAGATGGCGAGATAACCGTCATCAACGGTCACGGAGTACCGACACTCTATAATTACCCGGCATACAACTGGGTAGCCGGTCCCAAGGTTGGCGATGTACTTGTTGAGGGCACAAAGTTCACTTATTCGGATGAGGTTTATCGCAAGCATCAGCGAACCCTATTTTTTGATGAGGATAGCATAACAACCTATCGTTTTATCAAAAAAGATAGCGTATGGACATGGGAGCCGATAGCCGACACTGAATATTCGGTAATTCAGAAGCAAATAGCCGACTTGAACGTAACTGCACAAGGAATTACTCAGAGCGTTGAGCAGTTGTCAACCAAGGTGACGAATGAGTATATCACACAGATTGATGCCGAGACACTTGTAGCGACCACAGCAGACGGAATCAAGGAAGATATATCTAAGACGTACACAACTAGGGATTATGTCAACACATTGAGTGCAGAGTTCAACAGGACAGCAGAGGGACTTACGGCACAGATAAGTGAGGTTAATGAAGCTCTTGATGGTGCCAATGAGGTCTACACCATACAAGGAACCCCAACCTTACAAAATTATCCGGCGTACAACTGGACATCGGGACCAGTGGTGGGTGATAAGCTTACGCAGGGATTGAGGTTTACTTATTCAGACGCAAGCTATAAGAAACACAACAGAGCACTTGTTTATGATGAGGTTGCCGGCAAGACGTACAGGTTCATCAAGAGCGGTGCCACATGGGGGTTTTCCGATGTTGGCGATACCGAATTTTCGTGGGTCAATAAGAAGTTAGCTGAGTATAAAGCTACGGCAGACGGACTATCTGCTGATTTATCAAAGTTCGAGACTAAGGTTAACTCAGATTACATAACCAAGATTGATGCTCAGGCAAGCATTAAACTCTCAGCGGATGAACTGAAAGAGGACTTTAGCAAGACGATAAGCAATTATTCAACCACTACGCAGATGAACTTAGCGATAAGCGAAAGCGCAGAGGGCATTATGACGAATGTAAGCAAGACTTATGCAACAAAAGGGGTTGTCAGCAGACTGGAAACGTCTATCAAAGCTACGGCAGAAGGGCTAGAAACCAAAGTGTCGAAAGACAAGCTTGTAACCGAAATCAACGCTAGTGCCGAAAAAGTATTGATTTCATCGAGCAAGCTTGATTTAAAAGGGCTTGTCACAATATCGGCATTACAAGAAAGCGGACAGACTGTAATCAATGCTGATAATATAACAACCGGAACAATTAAAGGGCGGCGATTTGAAGCGTGTGCAATGGACGGCGGAGCCATTGCAATAGGGGCAAACAACATTGTAATGAATGAAGCGGGACTGTGGGTAATAGGTGAATGTTCAGCAGACAAGCCGGCTTACCAAGTTAATAACAGAGGTGAGATAATGCAATACTGGACAGATGGTATACGCCGATTCTACTCTAACGGTTTAGGCGTGAGCGGAACATGGGTAACACATTTTGACGAATACACCGCATCATCGGATTGGTACAAGATATGCATTGCCGCTAATAATACATCAGATGCACGATACAAGAACACAATCAAAAGTCTGGACGATGAAGAACACATGGAAGAACTTTTTAATAGTCTAAAGCCATCAGCATTTTATTATAACAAAGGCACAGAATACGTGGAAACCCAAAGACACCTGGGCTTCATCGCACAAGACATTGAGAAAGCGATTACAGAAGCAGGAATCGAGGCAGACATGGCATTATTTGACCATATCAACGAGGATAAACTTGGAGTTAATAAGCAAGAGTTAATAGCCCTGTGTGTATGGCAAATACAAAAACTTAAAGCCCGCGTAACCGAGCTTGAAAAGAAAGGGGAGGTAACATGAGTAATTATGACATAAGGGCATTCAGAAGTTCACTTGCACAGTACATCAATCAGTCGCCGATTGAAACTGAGGTAAAGCTACTTGCACTTAAGGATTTGACTACACAGTTAGAGAAAGAAGCAGATGCCGCAGTTGCCAGAGAAGTGGCAGAATTGGAAAAAGCGGCGCAACTTAAAAGAAATGCCGATAAGGCAACAGAGCAGAAAGAAAGCGAGGCATAAACTATGGCAGTAGAATATAATCAGCATACATGGGGGTATGGCGAGGAGCTTACACCCGATAAGTTTAATAATATTGAGGGCGGTGTTAAGGCAACGGCGGAGGCTGTAAATGAGGTAAATAATAATTTAAACATTTCAAGCCTTGAAATGGGAACAGCCACAACTTCAACCGAAGGTCAAGCAACTATTTATTATTCTAAAACTCATGATAGACCAGCAGATATTATCATCGCCACAGCTCTAAGTGCACACAATGTTGTAAGAATTGTGCAAATTACAGGCTCATATAATGATAGATTCTTGGTAGAATGCTGGAATGATAGTTTCAAGAACTTTGTCAATTGTACCTTTAGTTACCTTGCAATTTGGAACAAGGCATAACATTATCCTAATTGTAATGCGTAGAATGTTGGAGTATATATTGCCATCAGTAACTCACCAGAAATAGACTGGTTTTGCTTCGTTTAGATTAATAAATCGAATAATGTTCACATTTGTTTTTGCCACACTCATTATGACTTGCCCTTTGTATGCCTAGCGACAGCAAATGAATAGTTAAATATATTGATAAATTAATAATTTACATGGCTACGGCATCACACCGTAGCCACATATTTCTCAAAGATATTCCGGGTGTGCTCCTCACTTATATAGCTGTAATGCTTGCCAGTAACACTCTGGTCTTTATGTCCGAGGTATTCTCCGGCATCATGCACCGAACCACCACGCTTGACAATGTTCGTGGCGGTGGTCTTGCGGAATAGGTGAGGATAAATGCGGCGGTCAATCTTAGCATTGCTCTTAATGCGTTTAATGGTTGCTCTGACGGCTTCATCACTCATAGGCTTAGTTGTCAGACTTTGGGTGAAAAGTGGCTCATTGGGGTTGTTGGAGCCATTCCTTGACGCAATATAGTCTTTGAGGTACTTCATGGCAACATCGTCAAGATAAAGCGTCGTGTAATTCTGCGTATTTTGTCGATTTTTTTGGCACGATTGAGAGTGAGTTGGCATTGATTGTATGCTATTCTTGACATGTTCCTAACTGGAACAACATCAAGCTTCGGCGAGGAGCGGTGTGATTGGCGTTGCACCGTTCCTTGTGCTTGACAATATCGAACCTATGTTCTATAATAGGTACATCGCTACTGGGAAACGTGTGGATTTTGGGAGGGGTAATGTTGGGTAAGGTGAAGTTAAAAGAACGAGCCGAATTAACCAAAGAAGCTATTGACAGCAAAGAACAAATCATTAAAATGATAACTAAAATAAAAGATGCAGGTACTCTAGAGTACCTGCATACATTCATCAAACTTTTTTTAGAGAAGTGGGGTTAATCCTCACTTTTCTTTTCGTGAAATCATTAAGTTCACCATATCGAGAACCACTTCTTTATCTCTCTCACTGAGTAGAGATATTTTTCTTACTAACTCTAAGTCTTTAGAAGCTTCGTCTGAACTTAATTCCTTTTTCTTGGGGACATCAAACCCCATTAACCACATCGGTTCTACTCTTAAGACTTTTCCTATTTTCCCACTACTAATATTCGATGGGGCATGTGAGCCGTTAAGATACTGACTTATAGATGCTTTATTAACGCCGGATAAATCGGATAATTCCTGAGGTCTAAGCCCGGCTTCCGTTAATGCTTCTCTAAGCCTTGACGCCGTAAGTTCGCACTTCAATACACTCACCTCCTTATCTTGTGCAACCTTATAATACCACAACACTGTTAAACTTTCAACAGAAAAGTTAAACAAAATTAAACTTTATTGTTGACAAATGAGTTAAACAGTGTTAAACTGCATTTGTGGTTGAGAGAAAGGAGGAAAAGACATGCCGTATAGTTACAACAAATTAAGAGGACGCATTGTTGAAGTGTTTGGGAATCAGAATAATTTTGCTGATAAGCTTGGAATTTCCAGTACATCATTGTCGCGGAAGTTGAATTGTAAGACAGGTTTCTCACAAAGCGATATGTCAGAGTGGGGCAACTTGTTAAATATTCCACAGGCTGAATATGGTGATTATTTTTTTACCTAAAAAGTTAAACTGCGTTTAACACAATAATGCAGAAAGGAGAAGAATGAACGAGTTAATCAAAGTTGATGCTGATGCACAGGTTGTATCAGCTAGAGAACTACATGAAGCCCTTGGAGTTGAGAAAAGATTTAGTGCTTGGTTTGAGACAAATTCTCAAGGGTTCGTTGAGGGAGAAGATTTTACAGGTGCGTACCTAAAGGTACAGAGCAATCAGTACGGCGGAGAAAAGGAAATTCAGGACTATAACTTGTCTGTCGATATGGCAAAGCATATTTGCCTTATGAGCAGAACGGATAAAGGTAAGGCTTGCAGGCAATACCTTATAGACGTTGAAAAGGCTTGGAACACGCCGGAACAGGTAATGGCAAGAGCGCTAAAGATTGCTAATCAGACAATAGATAGTTTGAAAGAGAATAACATAAAACTTATCAAAGCTAATGAGAGAATGAAGCCGAAAGAAATTTTTGCTGATGCTGTGGCTACGAGCAAGACTTCAATTCTTGTCGGAGACTTGGCGAAGCTGATATGTCAGAACGGCTACCAAATAGGACAGAAGCGGTTGTTTGACTGGTTACGCAACAACGGATATTTAGTCAAGAGCGGAAGTTCTTACAATATGCCTATGCAGAGATATGTTGAGCAGGGCTTATTCGAGGTCAAGGAAAGCAACGTGCAGAATCCGGACGGAAGTGTAAGGACTACACGCACGACAAAGGTTACAGGCAAAGGACAAGTTTATTTTGTTAATAAGTTTTTAGGGAGAGGATAATGTCAATTCTAAGCATTTTGTGCGCCGCATGTATATGCGTTGCACCGACAGCACTCAACTACATAGAGAAGCCGATACATGGTCCTATTCAGGAAACATCGGACGAATGGCAGACGTTCACGCTCACAGCATATTGTGGCTGCGAAAAGTGTTGTGAAAAGAATGACCGAATAACTGCAACAGGAACTTGTGCCGTTGAGGGCGTTACCATAGCGGTAGACCCTACGATTATTCCTTATAGCTCACTGGTAGATATCGAGGGAATCGGAACATTTGTCGCTGAAGACTGTGGCGGTGCAATCAAGGGCAATAGGATTGACATATATTTTGAGAATCACGCTGATGCATTGACGTTCGGTGTGTGGGAAGAATGGAGAGTGAGAGTAAGGGAATGAAGCGGCCTAAGCGACTGACAAGAGAACAGAAAATCATAGTATCTTCACATGGGCTTAATGCTAATGACTGGATGCTTGATAAGGAGACGGATTTCTATTTCTATCTTGTCGGCAAAGACGAAGACAAAAAGAAAATAATAGACAAATTTGCAAGAGGAGGAAAGCGAAAATGATTATTACAGACTTGAATGCAATGTATGTTGATGAATTGCAGATATTATGTGCAGCCGGAAACATGGCGGTTGTAATTGAGGACGGCAAGATTACAGGAGCCGTTCAGAAGGAGGACTAAGAGGAATGAATATTAAGCTTTTGAACATGAGGGTTGAGAACTTCATGTGTTACGCAAGTAAGGATTTTGATTTTTACGCCATTACTAAGCTCATGGCGAAGAACGGTGTCGGCAAGTCAACAATAGCCACAGCGTATTTGTGGTGCTTGTTTAACTGTGATTATGAGTTAAAGGATAATCCGGTTGTCAGACGTGAGGTTGACGGAGTATCAGTTGATGATATGGATGTATCTGTTGAACTTACACTTGATGTTGACGGGAAAGAAGTCACTATGAAGAAAGTACAGAAGCGTACTTATAAAGAAGCTGTAAAAGATGGAAAAATTGTAACAACTGTCAGTGATAATAACTCTTATTACATCAACAGCGTTTTTAAGACTTTAACAGCATTTAATGAGTATCTGGGCATTAATATGAAGATGTTTAAGGCTTGCAGTAATATCAATGCTTTTCTTAGTAGAAAGCCGGATGAAATGAGAGAATATCTTTTCAGTTTAATTGAAAGTGTTACGGACTTAGATATGGCAAGGTCAAGAAAAGGGTTGGCAGAATTAGTACCAATGCTCGAAAAATACACCGTCGAAGAAATCCGCTCAATGAATAAATTAATTTCGTCTAATGTTGACAAGCAATCGCCTGTTATTGACGGACAGATTAAGGAAAAGGAAAGAGATATTCAGATTAAGTCTGACATTGATACATCTGACCTTGAACTGCTTAGAAACAGCCTTAAAGAGCAGATTGCTGATTGCATTGCAAAGCAGACTGATAATGACAAGCTGTTAGCTGAATACGATAAGGCTAGTGCAGATATCCTTGATTTGAAGTTTAAGCAGGGAGATTTATCACGCAAGGCTAACGAGGACAATATCAAGGCTAGGAAAGAGATTGAGGATAAGATTGCCGATAAAAAGTTTCTTGTTAAGCAGACAGAAAGGACTATCGGCGAGACAGAGCGTTGCATTGAGCTGTCAAAGAAAAACATTGAGAGTATAACCGGATATCTCGATGTAGAACGCAAGAAGTGGACTGAGGAGAATAACCGTCAGTTCGACGAGAATAGCTTTATCTGCCCTTACTGCGGTAGTGAATACAGTGAGAATAAGAAAGAGCAGTTGAGAGCTGACTTTAAGAAGCATAAAGCAGACACGCTAAAGGCTATCACGGATAACGGAAACCTTTATGCTGACAGACTTAGCAAAGAGAAGAAAACACTTGCAGACCTCGAAGCAGAGTTGCCGGAGCATGAGGAAAGTCTTGGGATGCTGAATACGGCTATCGAAGTTCTTACAGAGCAGTTGACGGAATTGCCGCAGGAGATTGATATTACCGATTCAGAAGAATACAAGGCACTTGCTAATGAGATAGCCGAAAAGGAACAGGCTATTCACAAGGCTAATGACATATCGGCGGTCAAGGCTGAATTAAAGGCACAGGAAAACGAACTTAGGCAGCAGCTGTCAGAGTGTGAGCGAAAGATAGCTGAAAGTAACACAGAGAAAGACGAACAGCGACTTGAAGAATTGAGGGCAGAACAGCGTACACAGGAACAGAATAAGGCTAATGCTGAAAAAATCCTTGACTTGCTTGATGAACTGGATAAGGCGAAGAATGAAACATTATCTGACAGCATTAACAGTCATTTCTCATTAGTTAAGTGGAAGCTGTTTGAATTGAACAAGTCGGGTGGTTACAAGTCAGTTTGCATACCGACAGTTGATGGAAAGTCAATTCTTACAACTATGAGTAATAAGGGTAACAGGATTCTTGGTAGGGTTGATATATGTAACTCTATTCAGAAGATTAGTGGTATGTCAGTACCTATTATCTTAGATGATAGTGAGAGCCTTGACAGCATCAATCAGAAGAAAGTTGCTGAAATGGTCGATAGTCAGTTGATTATGCTGATTGTCAATGATAGCGAGAAATTAGAGATTGTGGAGGGATAATTATGGCAAAGAGAAAATTCAAAATAGGGGACAGAGTAACGGTTACAGATAAGAGTGAAGAAGTTTACGGAATGACTGGAACGATAGTTGGTTGCCAAGACATTGATTTTTTAATCCGGTTCGAGAACTGGCACGACGGTCACAACGGCTTCGTACTGAACAGAGACGGTAATGAAAATGATTGCTGGTATGTAGATGAGAATAGCCTCAGCTTGGCTACAGAAACCATTGTGATTTACCGCAATGGCAATATAGTTACAGCTCTTGACAAGTCCACAGGTAAGAGAGCTGAGGCACACTGCAATCCGGCAGATGAATTTGACTTTCGTGTGGGTGCGAAACTCGCATTCAAGCGTTTGACGGAAGATAAAGGCGATAAGCCTGTTGAGGACAATGAAATTAAGGTCGGGGATACGGTTATCGTTGTAAACTTACTTAAAACGTATAGCTCTTATGCCGATTGGACAGGCTTGAAAGAATATATAGGCAACTACGTCCTTGTGAAAAGACCCTTAAAGGACAAGAAGTATATTGTCCGCAATATTGCTAAGCATGATACTTTCGACAGCACACTTGCACTTATTCAGGACTTAGACACAACACAGGTGTTTATAATCGGTATAGATGGAATTGGGAAAGTAAATTAGGAGGGATTGGAAATGGCAGAAACAACAGCAGTAGCAGAAAAGAAAGCATTTACCACATCATTAAGTGAGTGGAGTAATGCTATGACAGGTCTTATTATTGACGATTATAAGGCTTGTGGAATGGATATGGATGATTATGCAAAAGAGTGCGCTATGGAGGCTATGACAAGCATATTCAATCTTGTCAAGAATGACCCTAAGACTAATATGGGTAATCTTGATACAAGCAATATAAGGGGCATTGTAAAGCGTTGTGCAAGCTTAAAGCTCAATGCTAGCGCATACCCAAGGGAGTGCTATTTCCAGTTAAGGAGTGTGAAAGTAGGCACTGACCCACAAACAAAAGAAGAAATATGGCAGAAGCAGGTCGAAATGGGAATTGAGGGAGCTGGCTACGATTCGCTCTTATCCAACTACGGGAAGAATGTTGATACAGTTTATCCATATTGGGTTATCAAGGAGGGTGACGTGTACGTTCCGCCTAAGCACAAAGGGCTTTCAATCACCGACCCGGAGTGGGAAGAGAAAGGATTGTCCGACAAAGCTGTAAGAGTTGTATATCCTGTGAAGTTAAAGGACGGAACGGTTACTTATTTATCCGCGGACAGAGACAGCGTAAAGATAAATTTACTGTCCCATGTAAAGCAGAATATGCAGAATGAAACTTTCGGAATAATAACCGGCACGAAAAAGCAGTACAACAAGGAAGTGGAACGCACTCGTTATGACGCTACACCGGAAGAGAAAAAGAAGATAAAAGAGAAAAAGGAAGAAGTTCTCAACGCGTTGAGGCAGTGCGAAACCGTAGACGATATGATAAAGTGTGAAATCGCTAGACCGTTTATATCGGGTGCTTGGCTTGATACCCCAGAGAGCATGATTCAGAGGAAAATGTGCAACAATGCCACAAAAAAATTTCCGAAGAATTATGACCCAATGGCAAGACAGGCACAGGTTGAAATGGACGAAGTTTATCAGCTTGCACAGGCTGAGATTGACGAGAACTCTAATACAGTTGAGTTCATAGAAGATAATTCCAGTGCAAGGGCAATAGAAACAACCAAGGAGCAGTCAACAGAGCAGACGGAGTTACCGCCATTTATGACGGCAGAATAGGAGGTTATATGATTACTAGTAACAAGGGAATAGTAACGATTGACGGTAAGGGCGCGGACATTATAGCCGATTGGGGAGTTCTAACCAAAGCGATATATGAAAAAGTGCTCCATGGTGATAAGCAACTCTTTAATATGATACTGAATAAGGCTATTGGATGCCCTGATAAGTGCTCTACCGCTACCAATAGTGATTTTGGTGCAGTTTTAAAGGAAATCATGGAGGGTAAGCATGAGAATAATTAGTCAGGATGGAACAACAGATGTGCCATACGAGCATGTGGCGGTTATCAGGCTTAACAAGAAGATTTACTTCTTTAACAGCAACTTGATTACCGATTCACAGGCGCTTGCGGAGTACTCGACCGAGGAAAAGGCAGAGAAAGCTATGGAAATGTTGAGAGAGCAGCACGAAAAGGTCGCTTTTTTAAAAACGATAATAAATACTGAAAAAGGTACTTCATTCGTAAACTGTTTGTCGGAAACTGTTTTTGATAAGATGACACAGAATTATTTCCAGTTCCCGAAAGATGATGAGGTGGAAGTATGAAAGGGCTAAGAAATTGCCCTATATGTGGTGCTGAAGCTGTTGTTCTTAGAAATGAGCCAGACGGATTTTTTATGGGATATAGTTCTGGCTGTCCGAGATACAGGTTAAACGATGGAGTACACGCAAAGAAGATGTTCTTTCATAATGTAGCCACGAAAGAAAAGGCAATAGAAAAATGGAACGAATATGTTGAGAGGTTTTTGGATGAAGCTTAAATGTATTTCAACTGGCAGTAGCGGTAACTGCTATCTGTTGCACGCAGACAACGGAGAAACGCTTATCCTTGATTGTGGAATACCGATTAAGGAGATTAAGAAAGGCTTAAATTGGAATGTCAAAGATGTTGTGGGTGTGTTATGCACCCATAAACACCTTGACCACAGCAAGTCATTAGACAATTTAAAAAAAATGTCAATGCCAGTATTTGCACCATACCAAAGAAGCTATAACAAGAAGAATTATGGCGGATTCACAATTTATCCGTTTCCACTACAGACATTGGACGGGAATTGGACACATACAGACGCAAATGGCGAACCTTGCCCGATATATGGCTTTCTGATTACTCACAAGGAAATGGGAAGAATGCTTTACATAACCGATTGTGAACTAATCAAGTGGAAGTTTAATGACATAAACCACGTTCTCTTAGGCGTGAACTATGACAAGGATTTAGTTGATACCGACAATCCGAAAGCTAATCACGTTTTCAGAGGTCACTTATCCATTGATACCGCTTGCGATTTTGTCAAGGCTAACGATTCAGACAGCCTGCAGAACGTCATAATGTGCCATTTATCAAGCGAAAATGCTGATAAGGACAGTTTTATTGCCAAGATGAAAAATGCCGTAAATGGGGCGAATGTAGATGTTGCAGAACAGGGTAAGAGTTGGATTTTAAGGAAAGGAGATGAACCACCATTTTAAATGAAGAATATTGCGTATCATTAGCAAGGCACGCAATCGGATTAGATTATAAGAAGCCATACAGACGACATGGAAAATCTTTTTACAAACCATACAGAAACTACTATGACGCAAGTGCTGATGATTGCAAGATATGGAATGAAATGTGCGAAAGCGGTTATGCCCGCATAGGTAAGAAAGATAGATATGGCGGAGCTATGTACTGGCTGACTAGAAAAGGGCTTGACTGGCTTGGCGAAAAGTTAGGTGTCAAGATTTATGACGAAGACGATTAAGACACTCGAAAATAAAAATGTGTGCCTGTTTTAGAAAGGAGTAGAAATGGAGAGATTAACACGGACAAGTGATTCTGGTGAAGCTGCGTTTACATTTAACTTATACATAAATTGCCTACCAAGTGAAGCAAAGAAAATCCTTAATTTAGCAACAAAGTTAAAAGAATACGAGGACTTAGAGGAACAGGGCAGACTTATAAAGTTGCCTTGCAAGGTGGGAGATACAGTATATGCAGATAACACAATACTCCCAATAGAGGATATGGAGTGTTGCGAGGACATTGATAATAAGATTCCATTATATTTTCCGGCACGAGTTGTTTCATTCCGCTTTGCAAAAAGAAACTGGATGAAGATTGCTGTTAAGGCAAAATGGTTACATGAATGGATTGACGATGAGACCGGACCAGAAAGCGATTACATAGAGTGTGAGAAAAATTTTACAATCTTATTGTCAATGATCGGGAAAACAGTATTCCTCACACAATCCGCAGCAGAAGAGAAACCAAAAGAATTGAGAGGTGAAGAAAATGATAACAGTTGATGATTTAATAAAAATTCTTGATACAGAAGGAAATAGATATGGTGGTGCTACAGGAAAACCAAGAATGTTGAATTTATCTCTAAATGGCAATTTTGCCGGCAGTATTGAATCTGTAAAGTTAGATGGTTATGGAGATGGACTTATTACGGATGTGACGATGGAGATTACCTCATCTAAATTCACAACAACCAATGCCGACAGAATAAGAAATATGTCGGATGAAGAGTTGGCAGAACTATTGTTTAATAAATCAAGATGTGATAATTGCTTTGCTAATTGTAATGACAAGGATAATTGTCCGTCACTTGGTAGTTGCTATTCAAGGCATTTAGAATGGCTTCAATCAGAAGCGGAGTAAATCAGCGTAAAGAGCCAGACGAATGAGATGTTATCGAGACTGCCCTAACGGAGGTTGTGGGGCGTACCACGATAAATGTGAGAAGTACCAAGCAGAAGCAGCAAACAACCGCGAAACTAATGCAACTCGAATAATCGAGAGTGAAAAGGATAGCATGAGCTTTTTGTATCGGGAAAACAAGAAACTCATGAGAAAATGGGATAAGCAAAGGAGATAAGACAATGAATAAGGTTATCTTAATGGGGCGATTGACGAGAGACCCGGAAATCAGAACAAGTGTTGCAACCAACACTACAACAGCAAGGCTTACACTTGCGGTTGACAGGAGATTCAAGAAGGAGGGCGAACAGCAGACAGCAGATTTTATCAACTGCATAGCGTTTGGCAAGACAGCGGAGTCCATTGAACGATACTTGCATCAGGGTACTAAGATAGCGGTTGTCGGACGTATTCAGACTGGCAGTTATACTAACAAGGACGGCAATAAGGTGTACACCACAGATGTTGTTGTTGAGGAATACGAGTTTGCGGAGAGCAAGAACGCTAACGGCAGCAGTCCAAGCCAGCCGGTTTCAAATATGTCTGCCCCGGCAATGGCAAGTGACGGCTTCATGAATTTGCCATTGGGTGTAGAAGATACAGGTTTACCATTCAACTAAGGAGGTGAGGCAGCATGGCGAAGCAAAAGAAATGTAGCACATGTAAATGCAATTGCCGTTTGAGCTTCAAGGACGGTAAAAGCAAGCGACTAAAGGAATATAATTTTGGCGATTGAACTAGGAGGAGATAATTTGGGCATTCGGGAAGCAATTGAAATTCTTCGTGATGAACAAAAACTACTAATAAATGCAATAGCAGTATACAGTAGCGATTACTTGGGATTGAGCAAAGCAAGGGAAAGAGAGCTTACAATGATAAACAAAAAAAGAATTGAAGCTATTAACATGGCAATTGAAGCACTGGGAGGTAGAGAAGATGAAGTCTAAGAATGGTAGCATGAGTGCATTTATTTATGGCAAGCCAACAGGCGGTAGCCGTTACGTTGGAAGCAAGAAGAAGCGTAAGACTACAAGGATTAACAAGAGTAAGAAGGTGGTTTCGTGACGGAGAGTGAAGCAATTAAGGAATTACAACAGTACCGCGCAATCGGCACACTGGAAGAATTGCAGGATATGAAAAACAATTATTTTGAAGCATTAAGCGATTGGCGTCAATATCGTAAGATTGGAACTTTGGAAGAGTGTCGGACGGCGAGAGAAAAGCAGATACCGAAGAAACCTAAACATACATATATTAAGCATGGCAAACACACATGGAAGAAAAATGAAAACGGAGAAATAGACGATTTCGCATGGGATTATGATTACCACAATGGTGTTGTTTGCGAAGTCTGTGGTGAGACAGTATGTGTGCATTGCAATCCTGACTACATGGAACTTGACGATTGCGAAGAAGAGCATTGGAGTTGTTCATCTTGTGGGAAAGAGGTATATCGTAACACTAAATATTGTGATTGTGGTCAGAAATTAGACTGGTCAGAAGAAAGTGAGGAAAACAATGAGTGAAGAATTAAAGCCGTGCCCATTCTGCGGTGGGAAAGCAGAAATTATAATCTTTAGTGCCGAATACGGAACGGTGACTGTCGGCTGTACTAACGAAGAGTGCGATATTACTATGGGGAAAGCATTTTTCTCCGATGAAGAAGCTATTCAACACTGGAACAGGAGGGTGAACAATGATGTTGATAAAGTTGTGGAACAGTTGAAAGAATTAAAGAAGTATAATCTTAATTTAGCAGACGGTATGTTAGATATGCAATCGCATGGATTAGGTAGGCATTTTATATGTTTAGAAGATGCAATCGAGATTGTAAAGGCAGGTGGAATAGATGGCAATTAAACCGATTTTATTCAATACCGAGATGGTACGGGCAATTCTGGACGGGAGAAAGTGCTGTACAAGGCGAGTAGTTAAGTTTCCAGTAAATAGATACACAAACAATGTACCACTTGCCGACAAGGTAGTGTTACAAGAACTACGATGTGACAAGGCGAATTTTTTAGAGGAACCGTTTTTTAGTTTTGGCATGAATTTACCATATCAGCCGGGCGATATTCTTTATGTCCGGGAAACATTTGGTTATCCGATTAGCTTAAACTCGGACAGGCAGTATGTTTACCGGGCGGATGAGGTTGCAGAAAATGGTTTTAAGAATGATTCCCACATATGGCACCCATCCATCCACATGTCGAAAGAAGCCGCACGCATCTGGCTTAAAGTTACAGATGTGAAGGTGGAGCGGTTGCAGGAGATAACAGAAGTACAGGCACAAGCGGAAGGATGTAATAGTGGATTGCTTACCGGAGCCTGTACCGCAAGAGGACAATTTGAAGATTTATGGAACTCCACCATCAAGAAATCCGACCTTGACCGCTACGGCTGGGATGCATCACCGTGGGTGTGGGTGATTGAATTTGAGCGGTGTGAGAAGCCGGAAGGAGAAAATTAGATGAAAGATAGATATTTATTTAAGGCAAAGAGAGTTGACAACGGAGAATGGGTGCAAGGGTGTTATATTTACGATGTTGATAGAAGTTGTAGCAAGAGCCTTAGCGAATTTGCACATAGAATACAACCTTTATATGCGTTTGCGTATGCAGAACCTGTAGACCCATCCACAATCTGCCAATGCACCGGCTTGAAAGATAAGAACGGCAAGCTGATTTGGGAGAATGATATTGTAAAAGAGTTGTTCGGCAGGGGATGTGCACCTATTAAATATGGCAGCTATCAAAGTTGCTTTGACAGCACAAAAGTTGAACATATTGGATTTTATGTGGATTGGTTTGGTAGGTATGCTAAAAGCCGCAGAAAAGATTTAGGCTATTGGATAAATATGGTTGATGCAGAAGTTATCGGCAACAGATTTGACAATCCAGAGTTATTAGAAAGTGAGGAGCAGTGAACCGAAATATTAGACAGGCGAAAGCCATAGAATCAGAGAACCAAAAACGACTGCTAAAAGTCAATCCGAAGCTTGACAACGAAAGCGGGATATACTTCTTGACGAGGATTGACGAGAACTGCTTCAAGTACGCATACATCGGACAGGCGGTGCATATCCTTAGCCGATTAGCCCAACATCTTGTGGGTTATCAGCACATAGATTTGTCACTTAAAAAGCATGGGTTATACGACTTCAAGAGCAATCCTTACGGCTGGAAGATAGGATTCTTGCATTACCCACAGAATGAGCTTGACAAGTGGGAGCAGCATTACATCAAGGCATACGCTGATAACGGCTACCAGCTCAGGAACAAGACGAGCGGTAGCCAAGGCGAGGGCAAAGCACAGATTGACGATTACCGCCCAGCTAAGGGTTACAGAGAGGGCATACAGCAGGGAAGAAAGAACCTTGCAAGGGAATTATCCTCCATTGCAGAAAAGCACCTTAAAATCGAATTGAGAGAAGATAAGGCTAATAATAAGGTGTCGCAGAAACAGTATGAGAAGTTTATGGATTTGTTGAAAGTGGGTGAAAGTGAATGAGTAATGGCAATAAAGAAAATGAGCAGTGCAAATGGTATGTTACTCATACACCCTATGGATTTCCGGTTTATGCTACAGAGTGCGGAAAAATGGGACTTAGTTGTGCGACAGGTATTGACGTTTACTGCAATGCCTGCGGCAAGAAAATCAAGATTATTGATGATACAAAAGTAGGAGGGGGGGGGAGATGAATGAGCAATATTCCTACTGGTGCATACACATTTTCGGATTCTTATTTGAAAAACCTTAAGAAAGTTGAGTTGATAGAGCATTACAGAACACTGGAGAAAAATTGGTTTAATGAAATTAAATCAAGCAATATTCAAATTGATAATTCAAAGAAACTGCTTAAAGAAGAATATAACAAGGCTGTTGATGATTTGACCGCTAACATCATTGAGCGTTTTTCCGGAATGGCTATGTCAAGCGGATTACCAACCGAGGGTGCAACTTGGGAAAATGCCATAAGACAGGTAAAGCAGATAGCAGAGCAGTTGAAAGGAGCAAAGCAGAATGAAGATTTTAAGCAAGAAGAAATACAATCAACTCATTGACGATTGCGAGAAATTACAAGAAAAGGTCAAGGAACTCAAAAGGATAAACGAGAGTATCGGGAAAAAGCTGGAAGATAAAAAGACAAGTTGCAAGCTGAACAATGGTAAGGATTTCTGCTTTAAATGCCAAAACTCTTACAGATACAAGACATATTGGGGAGTGACAGAAATTGAAAAATGCGGTTGCTTGCTTGATGTACCTTGCGAGAATTTTAAGAGAAAAGAAAGCGAGTGATTCAGAATGAGTAACAATGCGAATATAGTAATAGCACAGGCTCTAATGATGAGAATTAAAGATTATGCAGAAAGAGCCTTGGATAAAAGAGATGTAACGCTTGATACAGCTATGTCTGAAATACGCCATACAGTTGACGCTTATGACGAGTATTTTCAGACAGGCAGAAGCCCAGCAACTAACTAAAAATCTAAGAAAGGAATAGGTTGTCCGGACATAAAACCGAGGTTTCCTTTTGGCGATGAAATGAATAAGAAGAAAATTAAATGTGAAATTTATCGTGATTCTATGCAGAATTACAAGAAATATGCAATACCGCCAGCACAGCTGATTATTGCTGATGTACCATACAATGTAGGCACTAACTTTTATGGTAGTAACCCTATGTGGTACAACGGCGGCGACAATAAGAATGGAGAAAGCAAGCTTGCTAAAAAGGCGGCATTTAACTCTGACTTTAACTTTAATCTTTATGAATACTTCCATTTCTGTTCAAAGATGTTGAAGAAAGAGGACAAAAAGAATGTTGCTAGGGGCAGAAGTAGTAATAGCCCTTGTATGATTGTGTTTTGTGCATTTGAACAGTTGCAGACACTTATTGCGGCGGCGAATAAACACGGATTTGTGCACTATATACCGCTTGTATTTTGTAAAAATTACAGTCCGCAAGTGCTTAAAGCTAATATGCGTATCGTAGGGGCTACAGAATATGCACTTGTATTGTACCGAGATAAACTCCCTAAGTTCAGAAACGGCTTGCAGATTGATGAAAACGGAAAGAATATCAGAGGTACAGGACATATGGTGTTTAACTGGTTTGCTTGGGATAAAGATAGTAAAGATATTCCTAAAATCCATCCAGCACAAAAGCCTGTATCGGTATTAAAGAAACTGATTGAGATTTTTACAGACGAGGGAGATGTAGTTATTGACCCTTGCTGTGGAAGTGGTAGTACACTTAGAGCCGCACACGAATTAGGCAGAAGTGCATACGGATTTGAGATTGACAGAAACTTTTACGAGCGTGCAAAGAATGAAATGCTTGTATTTCCGAAAGACCCTCAAATGAGCATTTACGATTATATAAATTAGGAGGAGAAAACAATGGCAGACAAGAGAATGTTCAGTAGGAAGTTAATAAGCTCAGATGCGTTCCTTGATATGCCAATATCGGCGCAGGGTTTATTTTTTCACTTGTGCATGAGGGCGGATGATGACGGCTTTGTGGATGCACCTAAGAGGATTGCGAGGGAATGCCAAGCTTCAAGTGAGGACTTGCAGATGTTGATTGACAAGCGGTATGTTTTGACGTTCCCTAACTCTAACGTCATTGTAATTAAGCATTGGCGGCTACATAACACCATACCTAAGGATAGATATAAGCCTACGCTGTACACAGAGGAAAAATCACAGATAGGTGTTAAGCCTAACGGAGCCTACACAGATGACCCAGCTAAGATGGTGAGCATGAGCACAACCCAAAGCTCAACACCAAGGACAAAGAACACGTTTAACAAGTTTTCACAGAGAGGATATACGGACGAACAATTTAAAGAGATGGAACGAAAAATAATACAGAAAGGAGATGAAGATGGCGGCTAACGAAATATATTATAAGCGCAAGGCGAACCGTGAATGTACATACTGTGGAGCTAAACTGCCAGACAATTACAAACTTTCAAGGTGCGAGAATTGCTTGAAAGCTGAAAGTGAAATGACTAAATACGCAAGGAAAATAGCACTGAAAGCAGGATTATGTACAATATGCAAGACAAGGAAAGCACGCCCAGGCAGAGTAACTTGCGAAATATGCGGACGAAAGAAATCAGACGAGGTTATGGCACGACGAAAGCGGCTTAAGGCACAAGGGTTGTGTACTATGTGCGGGAAAGTGCCGCGCACAGAAAGCTCCTGCCTATGCGAGGAGTGCAAAATCAAATGGAGGGGGTATAACTATTGATGGCAACGACAATAGCTTTTTTGACCGGCACGATATTATCAGCTATGGCAACATTCCTGATAGTGGGAGCAAGCAAAAACAATGCAATCATTGAAGCATACGAAGAGGGTTACAGAGCTGGGTTAAATGCAGCCGGAAACGGAGTAAAATATGACGAGGTTCGCTGACAATCTTCGGGTGCTTATGGCAAGGCAAAAGGTGTCACAATTTAAGCTTGCCAGTGATTTAGGCTTGTCTCAGGCACAGGTGAGCAAGTATTTATGTTGCAAGGCATACCCTAGACCGCATACGTTAGATAAGATAGCAGCATACTTTAGTGTGAGTGCTGATGAGCTGGAATGCGAAAGAATGTGAGGAGTGATGGACAATGGCTAAAAGTGACAAGAAGATACATGAATACAGAATGTCGGGTGCGGCGTGGATATTAGATTTTGCACAGAAATACGGCATTGACGAAGCGGTTAAGGAGTTGAAGCAGAGGAACGCTGAGTTCATTCCGCTTGAAGTATCACATGAAGAATTAGAAGCATGTACACGAAGAATAAAGAACAATGTTGTTGATTCTATATGCTTGTTATCAGCAGTCACGCTTCGAGATGAGTTTGATTTTGGACGTGCAAGGCTAAACAGATTTATTGACAGATTCAACACTAAGGCTGAGTGCCTTGCTGATGATGACGTGAGCTGGTCCGACATGAGGCAAACCATGCGTGAGGAATGCGGGTTAGACTTTAACTGGCGAAGAGGAGAGGGAGAATAGGAGGAATAACGGCTTATGAAGCTGTCAAAGCTGACTAAGCCGGAGCTTGATGCAATTATTAGCAACGCCAATTTCACAGAAGAAGAGATTGAAGTTTTTAAACTTCTTGCAAGAGGTAAAACGATAACGGAGATTGCACAGAAAGTATCAGTATGCAATCGTACAGTGAACAGGCGAATTGAAAGAATCAAGTCAAAAATCAGCAGATTGGAGGGGGAATCATGGTGATTGTGACACAGAATGGCAAGGAAATCAAGGCAGGTGAAATCAAATTACCGGACAAGACAAAAGAACTGATTGCAGCAATAATTGACAATCAGTAAGCATAAGAGTAAAATGTGCCGTAACGCGATAAGTACGGCACATTCTTTTTAATAAGAGGAGGTTAAACAATGGAATGTGTTGCGTACATGAGAGTATCAACGGAGAAGCAAGTAGAAGAAGGTAACGGACTAGAAAGCCAAAAAAGAGATATTCTCGACTACTGCTCCAAGAATGAGCTGATTGTGACAGATTGGTATGTTGACGATGGCTACACCGGGGCGAATATGAACCGCCCTGAGCTTCAAAGACTTGTTGCTGACTGCAAACACAAGAGGGTATCTTGCGTGGTGGCTTTTAAGCTTGACAGATTATCAAGGAATATGATTGATGGTTTATATATGATTGAGAAGATATTCCAACCGAACGGCGTACAGTTTAAGTGCGTACATGATAGTGTAAGCTATGATAGCCCAATGGAGCAGGCCTACACGCAGATGATGGCTGTATTTGCACAGCTTGATAAGAATACAATGATGTTGCGTATGCGTGGAGGGATGCTTGAAAGAGTAAAACAAGGTTACTGGCCGGGTGGCGGTAATACTCCTTATTGTTATTCTTATAACAAAGACCAAGGTATATTAATACCTATCCCAGAACGAGCGGAACAAGCAAGAAAAGGTCTTGAATTGTTCATATCCGGCTATTCAGATGTGAGAATTAAAGAAATTTGTGGTTTTAAATTGGAATCTGTAGTGAGAAAGGTTCTAACAAGCGAAGTAAATATCGGAATGATACCATACAAGGGCAAGATATATCAAGGTTTGCATGAGCCTATATTCAACAAGGAGCAGTTTGAACTTGCACAACAGTTGAGAAAATCTCGAAGCTGCAATAAAGCAAGTTGCATAACTGAACCGAACCTATTGACAGGCTTATGTTATTGTGGTGTGTGTGGATGCGCCATGCGATATCAGAAGTGGACGCATGAAAAGCACAAGATATATTGCATGTCAAGAAATAAGGCTATGTCTTATCTGCCAAACCACAACCCGGACTGCAATAATTCACTCGAATGGGCGGACGATATAGAGGAGCAAGTCGAGAAAGAAATGCTCAAAATATCGCTTGACTTATCATCGTACAAGCCTAAGGAGAAGGAAACAAAGCTTGATATTATGCAGTCGCAACTCGACAAGGAACAGGCAAAATTGAAAAGGCTTTACGGCTTGTATGCAGATGGCAACGACACAGTGTTGAGCATGATTAAGGATCTTGAAGCAAACATATCTGCGATTAAGGAGAATATATTGGAAGAACGAAAAAACTTTTCCGTCAAGCAGAAGAATACTATTGTATATGACGAAATAAAAAAACTTGCCGATGTTTGGGGTAACATCGACAAGAAACAAAAAAATATGATACTAAAAACTATAATTGACAAGGTAATCATTGTCAACGGAAATATTGAGATACAATTAAAGAATTTTTAGCACTTACTGTATGCCATGCCGATGGCAGTATGCTAGTGCTAATGCCGTATTTATCGCGTTTTTTCAAAGTGGAAATTGAATATTTGTCGCTTTTATGTCGCCAAGCTGTCGCTTTAGACGGCTTTTTTTATGCCAAAATATAAGCAAAAGGAGGGATAACCGATGTTGTCAGATAAGGTGATTGAGAAGATTTTCGCAAAGAAAGAAATCCAAAAATTAGACCTGATGACGGTATCTCTTATTATTCACGCAGTTGGCGAAGCTATCGAGGAGGTAGAAGAAGAAAATGCAAATGAACAGTCCTCAATACAATAATCCTTATAACATTCCGAGCTATTATCCACAGCAGTACACAGGTTATCCACAATACTTACAGCAAATGCAGGCAGCAAGGTATCAGCCTCAGGAACAGGCACCGGTACAGATGCAAGGAACATATCAGCAACAGACAGTAGGCATCAATGGGCGAATGGTGCAGTCCGTTGAGAACATCAACGCCAATGAAGTGCCTATGGATGGCAGTATGGCATTTTTCCCAAAGCAGGACTTGTCGGAAATATATGTCAAGGGTTGGAACGCTGACGGAACAATTAAGACGATTGTGTATAAGCCCCAAATAGACAATAAGTCTGTGCAAGCGGTAAATACTTCACTTGATACGGAAAAACTCAAAATTGACCTATCAGAGCAAGTTACAGCAGGCATTATGCAACGCTTCGATGACTTATCAGCCAAGATTGAGCAGTTGGAAAACAAGGTAGCTTTAGGGACGCAGAGAAAAACTTCGCAATCGCAAAGCAAAAAGGAGAGTGACGAGGCATGATGAACCCAATGCAATTAATTCAAATGATGCGTGGTGGCAATCCGCAGCAGTTTTTACAACAGATGATGGGGAATAACAGCGTAATGAGCAACCCTATGGCTAGAAACGCTATGCAGATGGCTCAAAAAGGAGATTACAAGGGCATAGAGCAGATGGCTAGGAATTTGTGTCAAGAAAAAGGGTTAAACCCCGATGACATTATAAAGCAAATTAAAAGCGGATTTGGAATATAGCATATTAGAGGAAACCCGGGAACCTCTTTATGAATAAATTAAACAGGAGGACAAAATATGTTCAACTCAAATTGTGCATCGGTTCCGTTGGTCGCCAATATCGACGGAAACAATAATAATGGCTGGGGAGCTGACGGCGGATGGCTTTGGTTCATTGTCGTAATCTTTGCAATATTTGGTGGCTGGGGCAGTGGCTTTGGCGGATTTGGCGGTAATGGTGGAGCATTACAGGGATATGCGACACAGGCTGATATTCAGAGAGGCTTCGACAATTCGGCAGTTATCAGCAAGTTAGACGGCATTTCCAACGGACTTTGCGATGGATTTTACGCTATGAATAACAGTATGCTCACAGGCTTTAACGGCATTAACACAAATATCATGCAGACCGGCTATGGCATTCAGCAGGCTATTAACGCTGATACAGTTGCTAACATGCAGAATACCAATGCTTTACAGGCACAGCTTGCCAACTGTTGCTGTGAGACAAGAGAAGCCATTCAGGGTGTAAACTACAATATGGCAACCAACACCTGCGCTTTGCAGAACACAATGAACAATAATACAAGAGATATTATTGACAGCCAGCAGGCAGGAACGAGAGCTATCCTTGATTTCCTGACTAATGACAAGATAGCTACATTACAGGCAGAGAACAATGATTTACGCAGAGCTGCTTCACAGGATAGACAGAACGCACTTCTGACTACTGCAATGACAGCACAGACAAATCAGATTATTGATGCAGTAAGACCTACACCGGTACCATCATTCCCAGCAAGCAACCTTTACGGATATGCTTATGGATGTGGTTGCAATACAGGTTGTGGCTGCTAAACAACTGAATAATCAAGTATCTTAATCGGATTGGGTGCTTTTGAGTTCCACTCGAAAGAAAACTCGAAAGATTATGTCTGCTAAGCAGTATTACGTTGGTACCGACATTGATGTCGGGAGCATGGGGCAGACTTGTATGGTTTGCCCTTATTTTTTAGAAAGAGAGGTAAAAACAATGGAAATAACAGGAATTGCGTTACAAACAGTTGCCGCCGGAGAAGATGTTGCATTTACAGAAACACCGGTATGCGGTAGCAAATGTATAGTTCACAGACAAGGAAGCGGAATTATCAAGTTAAGAGGTATTACAAATCAGTGCAAGGCTAGATTTTTAATATCTTATAGTGGAAACATTCAGATACCTACAGGTGGTACAGTTGAAGCTATTTCGCTTGCAATCGCGGTTGATGGGGAGCCATTACAGTCAACAAGGATGATTGTAACTCCAGCCGCAGTCGAGAATTTATTTAACGTATCAGCTCAGGCATACGTTGATGTACCTTGCGGCTGTTGCAGTACAGTAGCAGTGCAGAATACATCTACACAGGCTATACAGGTTCAGAACAGCAACTTAATTGCTGTCCGTGAAGCGTAAGGGGGTGTGAGTATGCACATTGAACGTATGCACAGAATGATTGAGTGCTTGACTGAGAAAGCACTTGCAGAACTTGAAAACGGCACAGAACATATCGACACAGAAGAATACTCTAAGGTTATCGACATGATTAAGGACCTGAACGAAGCAGAGTACAAGGCTGTTATCGTTAAGTCTATGAAGAAAGCTGATGAGGAAGAGGAAGAGTATAACAAGGAACTTCTTAGAACCTTAAAGGATGAGTATGGCGAAGAGGGCGGCAGAAGATACTATGATGAATACCGCTATATGCGTACTGGCAGGTATGCACCAAAGGGCAAGGGCAGTTATGTAGGCAGACGCGGCTACGAGGAGCCACCATACTGGCACAGATACCCGGGTGATATGACGGATATGGATTATGACAGCATAGAGCACATGAGAGACATGGACAGATTGAGCCGGGGAAGAATGTATTACACCGACATGTCAGACCGCATGGGAATGAGTGACCAGCCGAGAGGCGGCAGTTCTACGGAACGTGATATGCGTGAGGGCAGAAGCGGTATAAGTCGCAAGCATTACATGGAGACTAAGGAACAGCACAAGACTAACACCCAGCAGGATAAGGATGCAAAAATGCAGTCACTTGACGAGTACATGAGGGAGTTGAGTGCTGATATGACAGAGCTTTTAACCGACATGACACCTGAGGAACGCACAATGTTGAAAAGCAAAATGTCAGTGCTTATGACTAAGATTTAATTTTTAAAGGTAGGGGCAGAAATGCTCCTACCATTGTGAGGTGCATTATGTTTACAATTAACGGCATTGATTGGAACTTGATATTTGCAAACGGCGCAAGCCCTGATTTGTTGCGTTCAGACGGCACTACAAGTCTTGCTGTGACCGATTGGAACCGCAAGAGTATATTTGTATCACTAGCACCTAAAGGGGCTTATCTGAGGCGTATAATCGCTCATGAGCTATGTCATGCGTTTTGCTTCAGCTATGACATATCAATGCCGATTGAGCAGGAGGAATACCTTGCCAACTGGATAAGTTTGTACGGCACTGATTTGATTTATTTGCTTGATGGTATTATGTCAAGCTTATCTCGGAGGGCAGTATGACAGCGGAACAGTTATTAGAGTACATAAGGAGAACTAATCCGGAAATGACAATGGAACGCATGATATACGAGCTTAGTCAATGTGAATATGCGGCTAAGTCTGTGATTTTTACGGCGCAAAATCAAGTTGAAAAATAATTCAAAAAAAGTTGTTGACAAATCGTGTGACTGGATGTATTATACTAACATAATTTATACTTCAAAGTAGATTAAATTAATTAGGTCTAAAGATTTGACCTAACACAGCGAGGCTAAATGCCTTGCTTTTTTGTTTACAAAATATAGTGCAAAAATTTTCAATACCCCCTACCTGTGAAAATGAAAAATAAAAAATCGAAGTCAAATTCTTGTGAAATTTGGCTTCGATTTGGTGTCATTTTTTCTGATTTTCTCGATATTTTTTTCAAAAATTTTCCCTAAAATTTTCGGGTCAACATTTTTGGTACGCCCCTATACCCGAAACACAAATTATGAAAACAGATTTCAGATTTTCACAAAATTTGGCTCGGATTTGAGGGCAGTTTTATTGTTTTTGGCTTTGCGTTCTATTATTCCGGGTACGCTAATGCCAAGATTGAGCCGTTCTATAAGCACAACCAAAGTATACAACCCGATGTCATCGACTTTACGCTTAACATATTTATATAATGTCGAATGTGATACCCCTGTAACGGCTTCCATCCGCAAATAAGTATAGCCTTCATTATGCAGATTGATTATCGTGTTAATGACATTATCAAATGCTTGCCGAGCCATAAGCTCGGACTTTTCACTATCGAAGCCGTAAATTCTATAATATATCTTCATGTAAACGGCGTAATCAGGTGTTTTATTATAATATAAATAGCTCTGCAATGTACGGAATTTAACGCCTATGCTTTCCGCAAATTCAAAAATTGTAACATTTTTATTTTTAATACTACTTTGCAGAAAGCTCTGCACTTTCGATGAAATTTCTTGTTTTGTCATTGTTTAAATCCTTTACTGAAAAGTTAAGCACAAGTAGACAAGGCTGTTAGCCTTGTCTACTTGAAAACATCAGCATAATTCTTTCTCAATTTCCTCGTTGCTGAGCTCTTCCAACGTGTCAACATATACCGCTCTTGTTTTGGTGTCGCTAATCTGAGCCCAGACAACATCTCGCCCATTCCGGCATGTGCTTAATGAAATGACATCATGGTCAATCTCATATTGAATGTCGGAATCCGACATGTCGTCGGTGCTATGAGGGAATATTGCCTCCCATATCGCTTTCTCTTCCTGTTCAGTTACTTCACGACCTTCATACCATTTTAAATTCATGTTAAAACCTCCCTTAAAATTATAATGTAAATTATTTTGTACCCGCCGGGTACTGGAAGCAAAATTTTAAAGTCCGAAATCAAATTTTGCTCAAATTTGTGTCAAAAATCATTCAATTTTTATCTGCAAAAGCAGAAATTTACGCATCAATCACGACCTCGGCGGCAAAATGACCGCCCAACTGTCAATGCGATTATACTACGGACGTGCCGAACGTGTCAACGGCGCAGAGCCTCCTCCCTTGTTAAATTTTCAAGCTCCAAAGCGGAGCCGATACCGCCGCCCGGCAATGAACCGGGGACATTCTCTGCGGCGATTGAGCAATTATAAACCGTAGAACTCAAGTATACGTTTCTTGCGCTCTTCTGATTTCTCAAGGTCTTTAATGTAACACATCATGTTATCACCCTTGCCGTCTGAATTTCCAAGTTTTTCAACAAATACCCAATTTTCGCCTGCGACAACCGATACAAAATAGCCGTGGCGCGCAGCGTATCCGATAGCTGCATACATAACTACGTCACTCCAGTAGTCTATGTTGTTTATAAAAACAGATGTTGTATCGCTCAGATTTTCGGTAATAATCCCGAAAATCTCATAGTCCTGCACATCGGAGCAGCTTCTCATATTCACTACTTTTAAATTTCTTTCTCCACTTCTCATTTTTAATACCTCCGTATATTTAATTATCTAGCCGACTTTATCGGCTGAAAAAGTGACGGACGGAATCGAACCGCCCACGGTGGCACCTGCCGCCACTTGGCTAGTTTGATAAAATCATTCTAGCTGTGTTATAAACGTACAGCCGATTGTGACTGTGGCGTTTAAAGTCGCCATTTTCAGCGATTGCGCGCCCGATATTCTCATACTTAAGGCTTACAAGCATTAAATACTTGTCTAGCAGTTCATCTGGGCATCTCAGACACTCGATGGCGTTTTCTATCTCGCCTTTCTTGCTGTTATAATAAATGCCCTCGATTTTCACGCCCTTGCTGTCCTGAAGCTTTTCAAATTCCTGCATCAATTCTGCTTTTGTCATAAAATCAACCATCCTTTCATTGCGTGCCCTGTCTCATCAGTGCAGGTGGGGCAGTTCCTGCAGACGGCGGCAGCTTCCGCCGTTTCGACTTAATTTTTCATTGCACAACCCGTCCAAGTTTTACAAATTGTACCGTTACAACTTATACCGCATTTTTTACAGCTATAACACATAGTATTCAAATCGTTATAATAAATGGTATATACTTCTTGTCTTTCCGCCTGTCGCATTGCAAGAACTCTTTCAAATGCTCTTTTTACAGCTGGAAGAACACGAGCGCCGCTTTTAATCGCCTTAGCAAGTACCGCCATTTCATCGTCTGTTTTATCGTAAATGTGAGAAATTATGTTATTAAATTCATCCTCTGAAATATTAAGCTCTTTCAAATCCTGTTCATATGTTCTCATATGTTTTCCCTTTCTAGTCTACCATCATCAGAGCCGGGCGACCATCCCACGGCTGACGCTCCGAAGCGGAGCGTTTCGGCTATTTTTTACGGCTGTAAAAATTCTCGCAAACCTCGTCGAACTCCTCCGGCTTGGCGATAAAGCGAACGCGATAGCCGTTGCCTCGGAGAGCATCTGCATAAGCTCTCTTTGTTGTAAAAGTATCATTTTTTACAACTCTTATCTCGCCCTCATATCTCACGCTTGCCATTAACATCATATATAGTCACCTCCTTATTTTAGGGTACAGCAAACACATGTTTTGTATCTGTTCTATTTCCCTTTCGTTGATATTATAATATCACGATTATTAGAGAATGTCAACAAGAAAATCACTTTTTTTAGAGATTTTCTTGTTGACAAAAACGCAGCGCCTTAATATAATGTAGTCACTGAGGAGGTGATATATTGATATCTTATAAGATAAATGTTACGGAAGCATTAAAAGAGGCAGGTTTTAATGCTTCAACAGCAAAACAGACCGGGATTTTCAGTCAGAGCACAATGCGGAAGTTCAAAGAGGGCGACACTGGAATAACCCTGGACAATCTCAACCGCTTGTGCTGCATTCTCGAGATGCAGCCACGCGACATCATTAAGTTTACGGAGACTGACGAGGATAGAAATAATATTTTGAAAAATATAAAATAAGTGTTGACATTCTCTAATAATCGTGATATTATAATGATGTCGGAAGGGAGAAGATAAGAATTTCCGAACGTGTGTTTGCTAAACGAAAAATTAAAATGGAGGTTCTAAGATGGATTTTAAAATTCAGTGGAGAAGAGAAAACAGAGCTGCCGACCCGGCAGCAGTTATAAAAATTAAAAAAGTTCTCAGGGAGCTGCCAGAACTCCTTGAGAACGACGCAATCACAATTAACCCTAGTGATTGTGATTTCATCGAGCGATGCGCAGATGAGTATTGCTCAAAACTCCGTACATTGAAGTACGGATATGACCCAGAGCCTCCAACTCGCTGTGTTGTCAGCGACTGGGAACGCAGCGAGTTGGAGGCACTCGGTTTGCGGTAAACAGTTAGGCAATCGCCGAAGGCGGCGCACTGCCGGGGTTCGATTCCCCGGGTTGCTTTTACCCGGATAACCGGGAATTTAAAATACAGGAGGAGTTAAATTATGACAACGACAGAGTTAGCTAAGTACATAATCGCGGTTGAGGTGCTGGAGAAGGAGCAGGCTCCACTTAAACAGCAAGTAGGGGACCTGATACATAAGAAGTTCACAGTCGGATTGACGAGAGACGAGCAGGAACTTCTTGCAATGTCCGACAAGGCAAATCAGCAGTATCAACTGATACTTGCTGACCTGAGACATGTGGCAGGGCTGGACAGTATATGCCTGTCGCGTGAAGAGCTTGAAGAAGACCACCGAGCCGTAGAAGAAGCTCATGCCTCAGTGAGTGAGTGGCTGGCGGGATATGGTGAATGATAAAAACAAGCCCCGGCGAGGTTAATCGTTCCGGGGCTATTTTCATGCTGTAAAGTGCCTATTAAATTAAATAATAAATGGCTCCTGCCAAGTCACGACCGATTTAACAACGATACCAAGCGACATTAACGGTCGGCACTTCCAGCTCTCACAGCATACATGATTTGCGGCTGATTGTCAACGTATCAGATATTATATTGATGTATTTTAAGCATTGACAAGTCCACGGCTAACTGGTATTATCATAGACGGGCGAGGGCGACTAACTCATGGCAGTATCGCAGATAGCACATTGACAACCGCATATCTCACACACCTAAAAATTTAGACCAATAACAATCCGTTATGTGGTCTTTTTGTCGTTCTGTTAATATCTTAACAATGTATCTTATTTAATCCCATGTCTTTAAGTTATTTATGTATCGTATATTATTATAAAATTTACTGTCATAGATTAAGAGCCTGAGCCCTTATATTATATTTATATAGGGCTGCCGGGCACATGGACACAATCTACATCATTACATTAACGTGGTAAAATCTGTATACAAACCGTATACATTCCGTTACCAAAGTGTAGCCTAGAGAAGATTAGATAAGATTAGACAAGGTAAGATTAATGAGAATGTGTAAATAAATAATCGGTTTTTAAAAACGTATATAATTATATACTGTATATGCGATTAGTACCAAAGTACTACGCATAAATACCCCAAAGTTATATTTTATATACTTTATGTATATAGTCATGTCACCAATCATGTGATATGATAATCTCATGTGTGAGAGATAAAGAGATTATGATTTGGAGGTGATTATATTATGTGTGACGATAATAACGGTTATGATATTCAGACAATCAGGACTGTTGATGACATGAGAATTGTAGCTAGTGATATAGTCACTAATTACTGTGATAGACATAACATTGACGAGAACGATATATTTCCGTCTATATGGGCTGACATAATTACCGAATTAAACATATTACTATTTACCCCATGCAATAAAGTACTTAAAAAAGTAGACGGTATTCATAATGAGTACGATATAGACAAGGTTGAATATGTTTATAATTATATATATAAGCGTCTCTGCAATAGTCATTGTCAAGAGGTGACTATTAAGGGCTTTCTTGATATGTCGGGTATTAATAGACAGACGCTGTATGACTGGTCGAACGGTGCACTTAGCTCTCAGCGTTCCGATTTAGCTAAAAAAATAGCCGAAGATAACGAGGAGAGTCTATTCAACTTGATGAAGGATAGACGGCTCAATCCTATGAAGGTGTTGCCTAAGTTAAACAGATACCACGGCTGGAATATGCCGGGAGCTAGAGCGGAGAGAACGGAGAGAGAAGCCCTTGGAGCTGATGCCTTAATACAGCTTGGTCAGCAGCCAAAACCGCTTGAGTTGTCCGATAATGGCTCCGTGATTGACAGTAATAATTGATGTTTTATCACATTGAGTTTTCACACAATTTTATACAATTCATAAATGCCCTATTTATAAGGGTTTGCGGATATGTGGCTTAACGTAAACTATTCGCAAAAGTTAGGTTTAACGAATAGTTAAACTATATGCAATAGAACGATGCTATTATTGTATGAATTGTTTGGGAATTGTGTATAAATGGACTGATGGCACGGGACCATCCCGGGGTGGGGGTTATATGGTTGCTGGATACGCCGCCTCTAAGTCCTCTAAACTCCGACAAAAATAAAAAGCCCTTATCACATAAAGGAGAATGAATATGACAGGCAAAGAATATCAGCAGTTGGCAATGAGAACCAACGACGGACTTAATAGACTGCGTTTAGAGGACGTAATAGCAAATCAGGGTGACATATCGGTATCACAGTTGCTTAATGGAGCATTAGGGCTTACTGGTGAAGCCGGGGAAGTCTCAGACCTTATCAAGAAGGGCATATTCCACGAAAAGGGCATAGACCTTGAACATCTGAAAAAGGAATGTGGAGATGTGATGTGGTACTTAGCAATGATAGCCGATGCTTGCAACTTTACGCTTGATGAAGTTATGCAGATGAATGTTGACAAGCTCAGGGCAAGATATCCACAAGGCTTTGACGCTTACAGGGCTAATCACAGGCAGGAGGGCGATATATGATAACGGATTTGGTAGTATTTGGAATTTTATGTATGCTTGAAGCTCCTGCATGGTGCTTCGTGGCAATCGGTATATCGGTTTTAATCAGGGTAATCAGTTTCGGCATGAACTTAGGTGCTAGACAGTCAAAAAAGCCTTAGATGAGGCAATAAAGAGGTCGTTGAATGAAATATCAAGGCAGAGAGATAAATGATGAGTGCTCGCGTTGCGGTAACATATTTGAGTGTGTTCTATTTCTCAAAGGTCACGGCATAGGCACAGAGCGTGAGCATGTGGCAGATATGCTTAGATGTCAATTTAAACACAAGGAAAGGCATGATAAAGGCAATGGGGATAATTAGATTTCTCGGTCTGACAGCTTTAGGGATATTTATAATCGGCATAATAATAGTGCTCATAATGATTTTTGCCATAGCCATAAGGGCACTTATGTAGATGTTTAAAGACATGTAATTTTTCGGGCTATCGTCAAGCGGTAAGGCACAGCACTTTGACTGCTGTATTCGTCGGTTCGAATCCGACTAGCCCAGTTTGGTCATGCAAATGACCATCGGACTTTTAAGTCATGTTGTTTCATAAACTCCACCTATTAGCGGAATGCTGTTAAGAGCCGTCACAAGGCTCGATAGGTTTTCGGGTTTTGTTGCTGTAGTTACCCGGCGCTCCATAACACGCTAAAAGAATAGCAACAGTGCGGACAACATAAGCCGGGAAGCTTGCGACGCTGCTGATTCTCGCTGTCGCCCAGTCTGCACTTACGGAATATAGTTCAGTTTGGCAGAACGCTCCGCTTGGGACGGAGAGGTCGTAGGTTCAAATCCTGCTATTCCGACTGCCTCGAATGAGGCGCAAAGCAATACCCCTTTTTGATTCAATTTTCGTGTAGCCTTGCCACCGCTCGGCAAGTAAAACAAAGAGCGGACATGGCGCATTAGTCAAGTGGTTAAGACACCGCCCCTTCACGACGGAGACGTGAGTTCGATTCTCCCATGCGTCATTTAGGCATAATTGTCTATTGGCATGTAGCTCAGTTGGTAGAGCAATCGGCTGTTAACCGATGTGTCGTGGGTTCAATCCCCACCTTGCCAGTTGGTGTGCGGTAAATAGCGTAACGCAAACAAAGAAGTTGATTGGTAGCATGTTTGCCAAGTAATAGGCGGGAGACGTCCGTAATTAGCAACAAACAGCTTTCAGAAACCAGTCCATGTGCAGCTTGATTTTGCCACACACCAATTTGCCAACATGGTGTAATGGTATCACAGCGGCTTGCTAAGCCGTCCAACAGAAATGTTGTACAGGTTCAAATCCTGTTGTTGGCGTTTTCACATACAAGCGAAATGGAAATATAGTTGTTGGCTATCTGTATTTTCCTAAAACCAACCGGTATGTGAGTTGATGTGTGGCGGAATAGGTAGACGATAATCAGATATACAAGACTTCGCTCGGTGAAACTGCGTAACGATATATGCAAGCGAGATAGCGTGAAACATCCCCTTGATTGGTTGTGAAAGCAATGCTACCCATTATACCAATGGATGCGGATAAGTTTGGAAGATGTTCCCATAGACTTGCACGAAGGGTAAAACGAGGCGTCGGTACACGCCTATTGTATATTATGTGTGGTGCAAATCCACACCGCATCAATCTTTTAGTATTGGCACTGAATTACGGAGGACTTAGCATATAGATTTTTCTCCGTTTGAGGTATATGATGGAAGTACAAACTTAACTTGGATTTGCATTCTCATAACGGAGGAACTTCAAATGAAAAAAATACTGTCTACATGTTTAGCTTTCATTATCCTACTTAGCGCAGCAACAAGTTCAGGAAGCTTCGCCTATGCAAAAACTATTCATTCTCAAGAAGATGCGGTGGCCTGGGCAAAATCCAAAGTGGGTTACCAAGTTGGCAGCGGCGAATGCGTTGCGCTGACTAAAGCATATTATGAATACCTCGGCGTTGCTTCAGTAAAAGGTAACGGTTGCGACTATGCATGGAATACATGCCCAAGCGGTTGGCAACGAATTCCCTATTATTCCGGCTTTGTGGCGCAACCCGGCGATATTGCTGTCTGGACATATCTTACAACCAACTATGGTCATGTTGCCATTGTTATCTCGGCTGACGCAAATGGAATGAATGTAGTCGATCAAGGCAGAAGTTATAATTACAAATGCCATAGTGGCAAGTTTTCATATGCCAAGGGGACCTTCTATGGTGTTATCCGACCTGATTTTGATTCTAAACCGCCGGTCATTTCGAATGTACAAATCACTTCTCTAAATAAAAAAGGATACCAAATCACCTGCACAGCCACAGATAACACCTCTATATCTACAGTCAAGTTTGAGACCTACAACAGCGATGGACTGGTAGATAGTGGATGTGGAACTTCAAACAACAATGTATGGTCCTACACCTTTTCAAAAGCCGCGTTGAGCGGATCTTATTATACAAAAATTACCGCTGTGGATACTTCTAATAACACGGCAAGCACAAACACAAAATATGTTAACATCAAATGCCAGGTTGCAACCCCAACTATATCCGCCTCCAATGTCTCCGGCGGCAAAAAGATCAGTATCAACTGTACTACGCCAAGGGCAAGTATCTACTATAAAACGGACAATGGAAAGTACAAAAAATACACGGGTGCATTCAAACTGACTGCCAGCAAAAAAATATCCGCTTATGCAGAAAAGTCAAACTACTATAAAAGCACGTACTCCAACGGCATCTTCCCCTGGTACGCATTTCGGGAAGAACTGATACAATGGTGGTGCCCGATGGACCGTTTC